>Ga0210057_1002059_pt1 | contig 29351 bp, 16 predicted proteins | sample CryGeyCG2114_010_2_FD_183968 | JGI IMG/M metagenome (GOLD analysis project Ga0210057, IMG submission 183968) | Groundwater microbial communities from aquifer - Crystal Geyser CG10_big_fil_rev_8/21/14_0.10 (SPAdes) (version 2) | ecosystem: Environmental > Aquatic > Deep subsurface > Groundwater ...
ATGGAGGACGAGGTCTACCCGAATCTGGTCACCGTCGAGGTCGGGCGCCGGGTCCCCCTGGCCATGGACAAGCTCAAGGAGGACCAGGCCTTCAAGGACTCCGTGCGCGGTCCCAAGGGCAACACCGGTCCGATCGGCCCGCAGGGTCCGCAGGGCGACACCGGGCCGCAGGGTCCGCAGGGCGCCAAGGGCGAGGTCGGGCCGGCGGCGACGGACGCGCAGGTCAGCGCGGCCGTGGAGCGCCAGCTCCCGGACGTGATCCACATCCAGCTCCCAGACGCCACCCGCGCCGAGGTCGCGCGCCAGGCGCCGGACATCATCAACCGGAACTTGACGAACGACCGCCTCCGGGGCATCTTCGGCGACCGGGCCGAGGAGGTGGCCCGCACCGCGGCCGTGGCCTACGTCCAGGCCCACCCGGACGAGTTCCTCGGCCTCAAGGGAGACCCCGGGCCCGACCCGGACCTCGACGCGGTCGTCCGTCGGATCATCGCCGAGCGCGGCTTCACGGCCCTCCTGATCCAGGAGTTCCAGGCCGACGCCCGCTTCCACGGCCACGACGGCGTTCCCGGTCGCGCGCCGACCGGGCCGGAGATCGCCGCGGCGGTCAACACCTTCATGCAGGACGACCACAACCAGGAGCGGTTCCGCGGCGATCCGGGCAAGTCCATGCCCAAGTGGGCCTGGGTCGCGACGATGCTGATGGCCGGCCTGGCGCTCCTGCTCGTGCTGTTCCTGGCCCTCGGCTGGATCGGCCCCAAGGCCGCGGTGCCCGTCGCGCCCCCGGCGCCCCCGCAGAAGTCCTGCGTGGAGGCCGGCGGGTGGTGCGGCATCACCACGGCCAGCGGGCTGTCCTGCCCGGAGGGCTACGAGGCCAAGGCCGAGCTCGGCACCTGCCAGCCCGGCGGCGGCTGCTGCACCAAGAAGGCGACGGTCGCCCCGCCGCAGCCGCCCACGCCGCCGCCCACGCCGCCGCCCACGGCCAGCCTGCCGGCGTGCGCCACGGTCAAGTCCCAGTGCGAGGTCCTCGTGCTCCAGCGCCTGGCCGGCACGCGCGAGGCCACGGACGAGGACGTGAACGGCGCGCGGGAGCTCTGCTCCGGCGCCGCCATCCCCGGCCACAACTGCCAGTAGCCCGGCTACAGGCAGCCTAAAAAATCTATCCAGTAACTAACCTGCTCTTTTGTCTCTCGATCGTTTCCACCTTCGAGAGACCCATTCACATGCTCGTGATAAACATTGATTGCACTGATTCCACCAAAGGCGGACAAGTAAAATAGATTTCACTGATTGTGAACTATCATGAAATCAACAGCAGTCTATTATCATGGGCAGGTGGAGTGGAATGTACTTTACAATCATGCAACATATAACATGTAACACGTAACATATATCACGTAACACTTTTGTATTTTAAGTGTTTATGTGTTGATGTGTTGCAAGTGTTTATTTACCTGGCTAGCAGAGACAAACCAGTGGTTCTATGAGGAGTTTTTTATAAATAAAAACTTTTTATAAGAACCGCTGGTCTGCGGAGAGACAGAGCTCTCGGCCAAGGGGTCGGGAGCAGAGAATTGATTGATCGTTTCCCCGAGAGGAGAAGGAGAGAGTCATGAAGAGGCTCGCCGTACAGGGTTTGGCTCTGGTCGTCATCATCCTGGCGGCCACCGACGCGTTCGCGCAGACGGTTCCGCCCACCGCGCCGCCCGTCCCCGCCGGTCGGGTCCCGCTCGAGACCTACGCGGCCCTCGACGCCGCCACCGCCCGCAAGCTCCTGGAGTTCGAACGGCGCATCGACACGTTCGAGCGCGTCTGCTGCGAGGGCAAGACGACCGACTGCCCGCCCGGCTGCAAGGCGGCGGTCGACCGGTGCCGCGGGCACATCTCGGACACGAAGCGGCGCGCTGAGCTGCTCAAGAAGGAGGCCTTCGACGCGGCCTGCGCCAAGATCGAGGCCGAACTCTCCGAGATCGCCCGCCAGCTCGGCGTGATCCAGGTGTCCATCGAGGAGCTGCCGGAGCGGATCCGGCCGGTCATCGCCGAAGAGGTCGACAGGCGTGTTGACCAGCTCGAGGAGAAGTACGGCCAGGCATGGCTCGATGGTGCTCGCCGCTTCTGCGGTCAGTACGTGTCCCTCTACGAGGGCGCGAGGACCGACGAGGATCGGGCGGCCGGTCTCGAGCTCATCGACAAGTGCCTCGATCAGGTTGGGACCTTGACCGAAGCTGGTACCGTTGACGCCTGCGAGGAGAACGGCTGCACGTTCAAGGGAGACGGTTTCTTCCTCCACGTGCGCCGTCCGCGTGAGAAGAAGGGCATGGGCTACCTCGAGTGTTTCCTCATCGGCACTGGTGCATCCGTGGCCGTGGGCGGTGGCACATGGCTTGGCACCTACCTGGCCGACTGCGACCCGGCCTTCCAGGCCACCCTGGCCGGCAGCCTGGCCGCGGGTGGGGCCGTGATCTCCGCGCTCGCCTGCATCCCCGCGGCGCGCTAGAAGGCCATCTTCCTCTCCATCCTGTTCATTTTCGTTCCTTCCACCAACACCCCGGTGTTCGACCGTTCTCGAGCTTCGCCACAAGCGAGCTCGCGACACAGTTCGAACCCGGGGATTGCACAGTGTTGTTTATCAGTAGAAAGTGAAAAGTAAAAAGTATAAAGTTGAAGGTGATAGACAATAGTGTGGAGTAGATAGTGGACAGTGTTCAGTAGACAGTGATCAGTGAACAAAAATTTTGTTGATAAATAATGGCTGATAAATTTTGTCAATCATTATATGTCATCAGACTTGATGATATAAGTTCTTTCCAATTTAGGTAGGAATGATTCTCTTTGTGAATGGTGTTTTGTTTGTGGGAGTTGTATATTTCGACCCCGAAAGTATAGATGGGGCAGAAAGCTTTCTAATACTGATACGTCTAATAAGTAGATAGTCCGTCTCCGTCCCTCGACAAGCTCGGGACTACGCCGGATAAATATTTGGTAGACAGTAGAAAGTGAAAAACTACTTTCGCAAACAAAACATCTTCCCGAGAGGATCTCTAGAGACAAGGACCATCAACTGCTTCCCGACAAGGTTGGGAGCGAGGCAAGAAGGAGAAGGACGATGACGAGGCGCTACATGAACGTGTTGTTCGCGGCGGTGCTGACGGTGGCCTTCGGCCTGCTGCTCGCGAGCTGCGAGAACCCCATGGGGGGGTGTGCCGGCGGCAAGTGCGACGACAACAGCGCCGAGTGCGACAAGGACGGCGACTGCGACGACGGCGAGACCTGCCAGGGCGGCGACTGCGTGCCCGAGTCTGGGGACAACTGTCTCGGTGAGTGCGAGGAGTGCCGCGTGGACGCGGACTGTTCGGGCAAGACGCCCTACTGCAACGAGGGCCAGTGCTCCGAGTTTTGCCTCACGGCGGCCCAGTGCGAGGACGGCAAGAAGTTCACGGTCGACAGCTGTGTCGACGGCGAGTGCGTGAGCGTGGAGCTGCCCTGCGCCGGCGAGTGGAACGTGCTCGGCGAGTGCGTGATCCAGTGCGAGGACGCCGACGACGGCAACCTCTGCACCGTGGATACGTGCGATGCCGAGACGGGCGAGGCCGTGAACATGGTCAAGCCCTGCGAGGACAACGACTCGCTCACGGCCGACGCCTGCGACCCGCGGACCGGCGACTGCCATCACGTCGTCGAGTCGCTCTGCGACTTCGAGGACAACAACCCCTGCACCATGGACTCCTGCGATCCGGACACGGGCGCCGCCATCCACGTCCAGTTCGACTGCGACGACGACGACCCGTTCACCGCGGGTACGTGTCGGTCGGAAGGTGGGTTCGCGTTCTGCGTGTTCACGCCGATCTGCACGCCCGACGATGGCAACCCCTGCACGGTCGACTCGTGCGGTGTGGACGGCGAGCCGGTTCACGTGGACAAGTCCTGCACGGACAACAAGGACTGGACGCGCGACTGGTGCGATCCGACGACCGGCGACTGCCACCACGACGCGTGCAACATCAACTGCAGCGACGACGACGCGTGCACGCGCGACGGGTGCGATACGCTCACGGGCGAGTGCACGCACGAGTCCGTGGAGTGCGGCGACGGCAGCCGCTGCGTGGCCGGCACGTGCATCGCCTGGTGCGAGCGCGACGCCGACTGCGACGACGGCAACGCCTGTACGCTCGAGGACTGCGACTTGTCCTCGGGCCAGTGCTCGCGCCAGAGCGTGAACTGCGCGGACAACGATCCGCACACGCGCGACTGGTGCCAGTCGGTCACCGCGCTGCAGTACACCTGCGTCCACGACCCCACGGCCTGCTTCGGCGGGTGCGACGACGCGAACGCGTGCACGGTGGACTACTGCGACGAGACCGTTCAGGCGTGTCGCCACGAGCCCATCGGCGGCGCATGCGGCGAGGGCACGGTCTGCGACCAGAACTTGGGTCGCTGCATCCCGGCTCCCTGCCGCAGTACGGACGACTGCGACGACGGCAACGCCTGCACGTTCGACTACTGTGACGCGGGGCTCTGTGTGTTCCGCGACGACGTCGCGTGCAACGCGGACCAGATCTGCGACCCCGCGACGGCACAGTGTGTGCCGCGCGTCGTCCACGTGGACGAGTGCCCGCCGTGCGACGACGACGAACTCTGCGACCCGCAGGCCGGCGTGTGCTACAACCCCTGCGACGCCGGCACGATCTGGGACCCGCAGACCGGCACGTGCCGCATCGCGCAGGCCGACGCCGAGTGCATCCCCGGCGGCGTCGAGTGCGTCCTGTTCGAGGACGCCGCGCTCGTGGCCGTGGCGCAGTGCGTGAACGGCCACTGGTTCCAGCTGGAATCCTGTGGCCTGTTCTCCATGGGCGCCAACTGCGTGTATGACCGTTTCGGTCAGCCGCAGTGTGAGTAGCCGTTTCTGTTTTTCTTCGCCTTCCTACCTTCCCGCGCCTTGAGTTTCTGACTTGAGCGCGCGGGACTACAATTATCTTCACATTACATACATACGAAATACGAAAAATACGAAATTACGAAATATAAGTTTCGAATTTCGGACTAAGAACTATTGGCTATGAACTTGTAATGTGGGGATTGAGTGGAAGTACCTTACAATCTACATACGAAATACGAAACAGTACGGAATTACGAATTACGAACTGCGGACTACGAAATACTGTCGGCTGAGTTGAGTGAGTACAAATTGTATTCATTTCTATCAGTCGACAGTAGACTGGAACCCAGAATGCCGAGAGGCAGACCTTCTCGTTTGAGGAGGCGGGTTTGTTCGAGGACGCGTAGACGGAGGAGGAATCCCATCATGCAGACGCGTTCCTGGTTCGCGACGTGCGCCTTCTTGGCGCTGGCCATGCTCGCCAGCTTCGGCTGCGAGCAGTACAACGACCGCAACAAGCAGACGACGCCGGCCATGGAGGAGCCGGTCCCGACCCTGCCGCCGAGCGAGGCGCTCACGATCGAGCTCAACGAGGCCGAGTGCGCGGCGCAGACCATGGAGGACGGCAAGGACGCCGAGATCTTCGGGCGTCCCACGGGCAGCGACAAGGCCAAGTACTACGGCCGCATGCTCCGCGACAACGTCCTGTGCGACAACGGCAACGGCCTGTCCTACAACTGGACCAAGGGCGAGTACGCGGTCCTGCAGGCGGCGCTCGTGGTGCGGATGACGAACGTCAACCCGCTCACGAATACGAGGGGGCCGTGTGTCCCGCTCACTCTCGTCAAGTGTGGGGACGAGAACACGTTCACGCCGACCGGCGCACCGTACACCGACAGGTGGATCTGCGCGCTCGTCACGGTGGACGAGTTCGGCTGGAACCGGTCTTCGGCGGAGTCCATGCCGTGTCCGCAGAACACCGAGTGCCTCGAGGTGGGGACCTTCCCCAACATCGGCCTGTGCCAGGCCATCCTCGAGTGCGAGACGGACGCGGACTGCCCGGACGACGGCGACCAGTGCACGGCCGTGGCCTGCGTCAACAACATGTGCGAGACCACCGAACGCTTCGGGCTCGCCTGCAACGACGGCGCGGCCTGCACGGTCAACGACATCTGCTGGCTCGCGAACGGCGGCAACGTCCACCTCACCTGCGTCGGCACGCCGGTCGACTGCGACGACGCGAACGACTGCACGGGCGACTCGTGCAACCCGGCGACCGGCGCCTGCATCAACACCAACCTCCCGAACGCGCCCGCCACGCTCTGCGACGACACGGATCGCTGCACCGAGGCCGACGTGTGCCTCGACGGCGTGTGCGTCGGCACGCCGGTCGACTGCGACGACGCGAACGACTGCACGGCCGACAACTGCGACGCGGCGACCGGCCAGTGCCTGAACGTCGCGCTCCCGAACAACCCGCCCGTCGCCTGCGACGACAGCCTGCTGTGCACGACCGGCGACGTGTGCCTCAACGGCGCGTGCGCGGGCACCGCCGTCAACTGCGACGACGAGAACCCCTGCACGCGCGACGCGTGCGACCCCCTGACCGGCCAGTGCGATTCGAGCGAGTTCGAGCCGGACGGCACGCCGTGCGACACCGCGGGCGGCGTGTGCGTGGTCGGGGAGTGCATCCCCGGCGGCTGGTGGTGCCTCGAGGGTGAGGCTGACCACTGCCGCACGGTCGTGGACGGCCCGGGTCAGACGCTCGAGGCCTCCTACACCTGCGACGTGCGCGGGGAGGACGGCTACGGCGAGTGGATCCTGCTCCAGGCGTGTGGCTTCCAGGAGCAGGGTTTCTATTGCACAACGGACGCGCAGGAGCGGCCGGTGTGCTCCTACCAGCAGTGCCAGACCGACGCCAACTGTGCGGCGCCGACCCCGTACTGCCTCACGGCCACCCACGTGTGCGTGGCCTGCCTGACGGACGCCCAGTGCGCCGACCAGGACCCGCTCACCGCGGACACCTGCGTCGTCAACCGCTGCGTCCACACCCCCACGGTCGAGTGCACGGCCGACGCGCAGTGCCTCGACCCCCTCCTGCCGCGCTGCAACCTGGCCGCCAACGAGTGCGTGGCCTGCCTCGCGGACGCGGACTGCACGCCGGGGCTGTGCCGCGACTTCGTGTGCGTGCCCGCCTGCACCCAGGCGTCCGACTGCGTGGACGGCGACGTCTGTACGGCCGACGCCTGTGCGAACGGCGCCTGCACCCACACCGCGGTTCCCGGGTGCTGCAACACGAGTGCGCAGTGCGACGACGGCGATCCGTGTACGACGGACGCCTGCGCGGCCAACGCCTGTACGCACACCGCCATCGCGGGGTGCTGCACGGCCGACGCCAACTGCGCCGCGCCGACGCCCTACTGCGCCACGTCGCACACCTGCGCCGCCTGCACCGCGGACGCCCACTGCCCGGCCGGTCAGGTCTGTGATGCCACCGGCCACTGCGTTCTGCCGGTGGTGCCCGACCGCCTCACGGTCAAGTGGGTGTTGCCGGCGGACGGCGCGGGCATCCCGGCCGGGACGGTGAAGCTCCTCTTCGCGCTCGAGTGCATCAACAGCTCCGGACTCACGGTCGTGTCGTGGATCGACCTCCCTGGCGATCCCGGTGCCGTGGTCTTCAACTACGATCCCGCCACCACGACGTCCATCGAGCGGAGCTTCGTCGCTCCGGGCGTGGTCCAGTGCAAGGGCAACGTGCGGTACTTCTCCGCCGTCAACGCCCCGCTGGGCTGGGCCGTGAGGGACGCCTCGCTCACCACCGACGGGACCATGTCGTACAACTACAACGGCATCGCCGTCTCCATGCTCGGAGTGCGCTCCAACACCCAGGGCGGGGGCAACTTCGTCTGGTGGCCGAACGTGGACACGGACGGCGACAACGTGTGCGACAACGTCACCACCGTGTCCGGCATCTGCGCCATCCCCGGCCCGGACAACTGCCGCACCACGGCCAACCCGGCCCAGACCGACACGGACGGCGACGGCCTGGGCGACGCCTGCGATCCCTGACCGCGGCGTAGCGACTTCCGCTCCTTCTGTTCCTTCCCGGTTCCGGCCGACTCTGATTAACTTCGGGGTCGGTCGGACCGGTTCCTTCCTTTCTCCTTCGTGACACGCGTTGCGAAGGAGGAGTTCATAGTATTCATTTGGAAATCAAGTGAATAGTGTAAACCTCAAAGGTGGTACTAAGGTAAAGAACTACTCGTAGAAAAAGCTTCCTTGAATATAGGAAGTTTTTTCTTTTGTAAAGGAGTAAAGTGGACAGTAGACAGTGGACAGTAAAAAAATTTTCCAAATACTATCTACTGTAAATACTATCTACTGTCCACTATCTACTTTCTATTGATTGAAATATACACTTTTTTTTAGTATACTGTGTCTATGAAAACCGCCGGCTTTTTATTAAATAGGAGCCTGAAGACAGGGGAGTTTGCACTAATTCTCCTGTTTAGTATTGTGTTTGTTTTGTTGTGGACGCTTATGCCAATGTACGCGGCTTTGTTGGTAGTGGCCGCCGTTGGTTTGTTTTTTATGTTCAGGCTGGATGTGGGGTTGTATTTGTTGGTTGTTTTGGGTTTTCTGCATGGCCTTGAGATAGATTTTGGCAAATATCAGTGGGCGCGGGATATTCCGTATTTGCCGGGTATCAACGCGCCGGCCGGAGATGTCTTGGTTGTTTTACTTATGATGAGTTTTGTAGGCGCGCTACTCTTTCGCACTCATGAATTTACATCTCTAAAAAAACTAAAAGAGTTAATACCCGGTTTTGTACTTTACGGTTTGTTTATTCTAGTTGCCCTAGTATCCGCTTTGTCAGCTTATGAATATGAGTTTGGGCTAAGTCTCAAATATCTTGGCCGGCCGATTATTTTTGTATTTTTTGCTTTTGTTTTATTTATATTATTTGTTTTAAAATCCAAAAAACAGATTTCCAAAGTATTTTTTATCTGGTTTTGGTTGGGGGTATTATCAGCGTTGTTTGGACTGTCTTCTTTGTTTATTCTCGAACATACCGGTTGGTGGAGAGTAACACCGTACAATTTGTTCGGTTTGGCTCCTTTTGGCTACAACCACAATCAGCTGGCTGAAGTATTGGTTACTTTCGTGCCGATTGGTATTTTTTTGAGCCTCAAAAATTACGGTACCAAAAAACAAGTCTTATATAATATTGGCACGGCGCTTATTATTCTGGCATCTTTACTTACTTTGTCTCGAGCGGCTTGGCTCGTGTTGCTAGTTCAGTTATTTATGTATTTTATTTGGCTCAAGCGTGACTTGCTAAAAAAATACAAGAAAAATATCGGACTACTCGCGATTTCTCTGTGTATTGTTGTTGTCGGAGCCTACATGATAAAGTTTTTGAGTTCTTCAGTCGTAAAGAGTTCTACTTCGGCTCGCTGGGCAGCGACTCAAGTGACGACTTACAATACCCTGCGTTCACCGCTCATTGGGTATGGTCCGGGGATGTATATGTCTGTATTGACCGATAGCCTGTGGTACACCATTGATTATGGTGATCCGCTTGAGTCGCATGGATTTATCCAGAAAGTTGCTTTGGAAGAAGGAATTATCGGTTTGATTTTATTTGGTGGATTTTTGCTTTGGGTTTTGTATTATCTATACAAATTACAAAAAGATAATGATAGATACCAGTTTTTATTTCAGACTTTATTTATAATGGTCTTAAGCGCCATTGTTTTTCAATTATTTAATACGTCGTATTTTAATAGTGTCATGTGGTTGCCGATTGGCGTTGCATTAAGTGCTACTTGCTTAGTAAGGGATAATGATTGATTTATTTTATGCCTTTGTTTCGATTTAAATATTCAGTTATCAGTGTTCAGTATTCAGTATTGATTAGCTGAAATTGAGTACTGTCTACTGAATACCGACTAGTCATTATTTAAGTTTAAAAAAAAGATGAGACGTTCAGACAAAAACAAAACTAAGATAATCCATATCATCCCCACGCTTAATTTTGGTGGTGCGGAGCGTTTTGTGGTTGACCTAGTAAACAATAGTGAGAAGTTTGATTATTCTATTCTAGTGTTTAAAAATGAAATTCCTTTAGCTAAAGAAATTTTGAAGAGTGATGTGAAAGCGCATATTCTTGAAAAGAAAAATTTATTTGGTTTTGTAAAAGATTTAAAAAATAAGCTAAAAGAATTACAACCAGATATCGTACACACCCACTTGTTTGGCGGAGATGTCTATGGTCGCCTCGCTGCGCACAAGTTAAATATTCCAGTTGTGACGACAGAACATAATTTTAATACCGGCGAAGGTTTGGTAAAAAATAAAATAAAGAAACATTTTAGAAATTACAGTGATAAATATATTGCCTGTTCGGAGGGTGTTAAAAAATACATGCAAGAAGTTTATAAAATAAAAAAAGATATTCAAGTAATTCGTTACGGCATTGATTTAGAGCGTTTCAAAAATATTAAACCATTGCGAGTAAATAAGAAGATCAATTTTTTACTCCTTGGTCGACTAGTTGAGCAAAAAGGATATGACATCGCCCTTAAAATTTTGGCAAAGTTAAAAGAATATGACTGGGAGCTTACTATTGTTGGAGAAGGGGATCAGGAAAGAGTTCTTAAATCTTTAGTAGAAAAATTAGATATCAAAAACAGAGTTACTTTTTTACCACCCACCCACGATGTTCCAGGTATATTTGATAATGTTGATGTCATGCTCATGCCTTCTCGCTGGGAGGGTTTAGGCATAGTCATCATGGAAGCCATGGTGGCCGGTCGGCTGGTAATTGGCTCTCGCGTGGGAGGAATTCCGGAGTTGATTAAACATGGGGAGAACGGTTTGCTTGTGGAGCCGGGAAATGTTGAAGCGTGGATTGGCCAATTGAGCGAGGTGTTTGAAGATGAAGAAAAGTATTATGCACTTGGCGAAAAGGCGAAGGCTTATGCAAAAAATAACTTTGGAATAGAACAAATGGTAAAAAGTTATGAGGACATTTATGAAGAAGCGGAAGATTCAAGATTAAAGATTCAAGATTAAATATTTGTCTACCAACACAAGTTATATGTTACATGTTATATGTTACGGGATTTAAGTATGAACATTTGTCAGATTCACAAATACTATTGGCATCGTGACGGCGCGAGTAATTACGCGCTATATTTGAGTCGGCTTTTGGAAGAGCGGGGTAATAAAGTGATTCCTTTTGCCATGCAGAGCAAACATAATTTAGATACAGAATACAAAGATTTTTTTGTATCCGAAATGAATTTAGATGATCCGAAGACTGTTTCGTTTTTTAACAAATTTAAATATGCCGGAAGAATGTTGTATTCGTGCGAGGCAAAAAATAAAATAAATAAATTATTAAAAAAAGAAAAAATAGAGATTGCGCATTTGCACAATATCTATCATCATATATCGCCATCAATTTTACCAGTACTCAAAAAGTCAGGGGTAAAAATTGTCATGACTTTACATGACTACAAACTTATTTGTCCGAACTATACCATTTTTCATCACGGCAAAGTGCACGAAGAAGATTGCAAGGGGCTATATTTGAGCTGTATAAAAAATAAATGTCACAAAAATTCCCGGGTACAAAGTATGGCTGTTACGGCAGAAATGATATTTCATCATAAAATAATGAAGTACTATGAGCACTATGTGGACAAATTTATTGCGCCGAGTGAATTTATTATGAACAAGTGTATTGAGTACGGCTGGCCCAAAGAAAAATTTGTTCACATCACACACCCGGTTGACTTAAATACTTTTGGTGTCCAGGAATTGAGTGAAAGCTATGTGGCTTATGTAGGCCGGTTGTCTGATGAGAAGGGGATTGGCGTACTTTTGTCCGCCGCGGCCAAAACACCAGATATTAGATACAAGATTGTAGGGCAAGGGCCTCTGGAAAAAAGTTTACACAAAAAGGTAGAAGAAGATAGGCTAGACAACGTCAGTTTCGAGGGGTTTAAGAACGGCGGAGACTTAGAGGATCTAATCGGAAAAGCGCGCTTGATAGTTGTGCCGTCTATGTGGTATGAAAATTATCCTTTGAGTATCTTGGAAGCCAAGGCCATGAGTAAGTTAGTCGTGGCCAGTGATATTGGTGGTATAAGGGAAATGTTGCCAAAAGAATTTTTAGTCAAGCCTGGCGATGCTCATGACCTAGCTCAAAAGATCAAAAAATGGTATCATACTCCACCATCTAGGCGTAGCGAATGGGGCCATAATTTTAGAAAAGAAGTAGAAAGAGATAACAACCCTGGCACTCATATAAAAAATATTATCTCACTGTATGAGTCGTTGTAAGTTTTTAATATCTATTTTCGTCGCTGTACTCATGGTCAGTGTTTTTTTGGTTGGCAGTACAAATGTTGAGGCCGTGACAGAGCTTGAACACACTTATCCAAAATTAGCCAATTATTATTTAGACTGGAATTTGTCAGAGGCCCAGGCCAGGGAGTTGGCCAAATGGGACGTGGTGGTGCTGGATATGGAACTTCAATATCGTTCGCCTAGTTTACTTAGAAAAATGCGCGAGTGGAATCCAAATATTATCTTATTGGTGTATATCACACCACAAGAAATACGTACGGATGCCGCGACTGGCTGGAGCCAGATGCGGCGTCGACTGGCTGCTGGTATTAGCAATAAGTGGTATTTGCAAGATAAAAAAGGCGCTAACTTAAGCTGGTGGCAGGGGACTCATCTCCTGAATGTTACTAATAGCTCCCCGAAAGTTCAGGGAAAAAGTTGGAATGAATATCTGACAGGTTTTGTTGCCGACGAACTTTTAGCTTCCGGCTTGTGGGACGGGGTTTTTTATGATAATGCTTGGGATAATATTACTTGGTTTGCCGGCAATGATATTGACCTTAGTGGCAATGGACAGATTGATGGCTTTTTAAACGAAAAATGGGTAGATGGTATGAAATTTATTTATAACAAAACAAGAGAATTGACTAACGATAAATATATTATAGTTGGCAACAATAATAATTCTACTTATAGTGGAGAATTAAACGGCATGATGTTTGAGAATTTTCCAGATGGCAATTGGGGAAACAATATGAAAAATTATGAAAGTTATTATAAAAAATTACTTCCTAATTCAAAAATAAGCATTGTCAACAGTAATACTGGCAATACTGGAAAAAGTTCTGATTATAAAACCATGCGTTTTGGGATCACTAGTACACTTTTGGAAAATGGTTATTATTCGTTTGATCATGGGGATAAGGATCATGGCCAGCTTTGGTGGTATGATGAATACGATGTCAATTTAGGAAAAGCTTTGAATGATTCAGAGAGTCTTGAACAAAAAAATAATTATGAAGATGGGGTATGGAAAAGAGATTTTGAAAACGGATTAGCTATTGTTAATAGTTCTGGAAAAAAAGAAACAATTGATCTTGGTGGTGAGTATGAAAAAATCCACGGTACGCAGGATAGCAATATCAATGATGGTTCCATTGTTTCAGAAATAACCTTGAATGAAGAAGATGGTTTGATATTACTCAAAACTTTTGATGGTCTAAACGACGTATTGTTTACCAATGGTGGATTTGCGCGATTCTTTCGAGCTGATGGGACAAGAGCTAGGAATGGATTTTTTGTTTTTGATGAGGATTACAAGGGTGGTGATCAGGTAGCCTATATAGATTTAGATGGTAATGGCAGGCGTGACTTGTTAGTAGTGCATAAAAATAAAATAACAGCTTGGCGTGATGATGGACAGCTCTATATGAAGACTTATCCATACGGTGCGATGTATGAAGGAGAGCTTCGAGTGGCTCTTGGGGACATGAATGGAGATGAAAATTTAGAAATCTATGTGGCTCCGAGTCCTGGTTATCCCGCTCCTATAAAAGTATATACTCGTCATGGACGCAAGATGCGCAATGATTGGTATCCTTTTGGTGAAGGTTATGCTGGTGGCTATAGCTTGGCTGTGGGAAATTTGGATGGCGGGTCTAGGAGTGAACTTATTGTAGGAGCCGGGTCGGGCGTAGAACCAAAAGTATATGTATACAATTATGATCGTGAACTACTTTTTAATTGGTATGCTTTTGAAACTTGGTTTCGTGGTGGAGTGAATGTCGCTTCTGGTGATGTAGATGGAGATAGTGTTGATGAAATTGTAGTCGGGGCGGGCCCAGGCAAAGATCCGGTTATTAGCGTGTTTAATGAGTCTGGGGAAGCGCAATTTCCGTCATTTACCGCTTTCACTTCTTTTTCCAAGCCGGGTATTGAAGTGCGCGTTCTCGATGTAGATTATGATGGGAAGGATGATATTGTTGGATTGGGGTTTTAAGTGGGACGAGGAACGGGTGACGAGGGACGGTATAAAGTAGTATAGTCTTTTGATCTTATAATCCTCAATCTTTAGTCTTGAATCTTAATTTTTTATAAACAAAAACCACTGATTTTTACCAGCGGTTTTTTTGTTAAATCTTATTCTTTTATACAGCCACCTCGCGAAGTTTTATTGTTTTAACACTTCCTATGTCTTGCTTATACACTTTTTCTATCTGCGGCACTACGACATCCCATGTATATTTCTTTTCAATTAATTTCAGATTTTCTTCACCAATTTTTTCTTTTTCTCCGGAATTTAAATTCAGGAATTCAGATATACAACTTTCGAGTTGCCTCACATCGTTTTCTTTGTAGAGCATACGTGGATCACTCACAAGTTCGAGATGTTCTGGAATGGTTGAAAGAAGGGCAGGTTTTCCGTAACTCATCGCCTGCAAAACAGTAATTGGCAAGCCTTCATTTAGAGATGGGTGTACTAGAGCCAGGGCTTCTGTGTAGAGTTGTTCCAGAATTTCTCCGGATTGGAAATCTGTAAACACAATGTCGTTGACATTGCTAGCCTGCATATGAAGCTGGCGTACGTATTCACTAGTATATACTTCTCCACCTACAATGGCGAGTTTTAGATTTTGAACAGTCGGGTCATCTGGATTGTGCGCCTTTAAGTTGTGAAAAGCTTCAATAAGTAAGTGAGCGCCTTTGTGTGGTACGAGGCGTGATACCATCACGAGATATTTGTTTTTTTCCAGACCAAATTCACTAAGCAAGTTTTTTAGTGAAAGATTTTTAGATATATTTACTCCATTTGGAATGTAGTTTGTTTCTTTTCCAAATTCGTTTAGGCAATACTGTTTTAGACTTTCTGAAACAGTAATAGTTTCGTGGGCAAATCGGCAAGCTGTCCATTCCCCGATGCGCAAGAAAAATTTGGCCAAACCGCCCCATTTTTGATGATAACGGTCAATAGAGTGAAAAGTGGTAATCACTTTTGTTCGTGGAGAAAATATACGCGGTATCCATGAAACAAGAGATGGACCAACACCGTGATAATGAATTACATCATACTTTTGGAATATGGCATGAAGCGTTGAAATGAGAGTATGCGTAATGGCATCAAGATGTTTGGTTTTGAGAGTCGGTTTGTGAAGAATTTTGACATCGCCGTATTCCCCATCTCTTTTTTGGGTATACCATTTTCTGCTATAGACCGTTATGTCATATCCTTTTTGGGCTAGGGAAATCGAAAGATCATGAACGTGTCTTTCCACGCCACCATATTTGGCAGGCATTCCTTTTTGTCCGATCATCGCGATCCTCATATTTCACCTAAGCACTTCAGCACGATAGCACTAAAGCACCTTTTACTTATATTTTACTCTAAATTTAGCGAAAAATATGTTGTCTTTAATAGACTACTTTAGCACGTTTCGGAGGTTTTGTCAAGGGGAAAAGATGTGTATATAAACATACAAAAAAACGCTTATCTTAGCGTTTTTTTATGAATAATATATTTTATTGTATAATTGTGCCTTTTTGCTGACCCACGCGGTCTGTTTGGAGTGATATGTCCAAATTTGGCGAAATACGTGTCACTTGCTCGCTCGTATATATATCATATCCGGTGACGCTTATATTGTTTAGCAATACAGGCGTCGTGCCAATCTGATCTGGCGATGGGGTAACTGCTAGTTCAAAATATACCCCGGCAGTTTCATGAGGGTTTAAAGAAGACGTGTTCCAAGAGATTAAGCGGTTACTAGGATCAAACACCACATCCTGACCGTGGCTCACACTAGTTTTGTCTGTCCATACAACATATTTTGGTAGTGTTGCTTTTAGGGTTACATTTTGTATTTTGCTTGTTGTATTTTGAATATTTATCAATGTCCAGTATTTAGTCTCTTTCCCTACCTGTGGTGGGAGAGAGCCTCGTCCAAGTTGGTCACCTTCGTTTGTATAGTAACGAAGTTCTGCGTTAATCAATATCTGTGTACCGATGGCAAGAGGCGGGGATTCCACAGAAGTGCTGTATTTTTGTCCCGTAATTTCTAGTATTTCGGCATCAAGTTTTGGAGTGAGTGTGAGAGTAATGTTTGTTCCACCCTGTGGTACGTATTTTATGGGGATATTCAAATTTATGTTTTTTGTTTCTCCAGGATTCAAATTTTGAATTGCCTCAATGCTAAATACACCGTTTAAATATGATCCCTGATTAAGTGTTACAAGTTTATCAATATCTACGATAGCCATAGGTACAGAAATTGAAATCTTTGCATTAGATAACCCAATATCCCCCTCGTTTTTTATATCAAGTTCAAGCAGAGCTGTTTCCCCCGGTAATGCATGCGTGGCATCTTTCCAGCTTGCGTCAAGAATTGCACGAGGATGAACTACAGATATAGAATGCCCCAAAGTTTTTTGTGGTATGTTTGTATTGTTTATGTTTATGAGCGGGGTTATGGCAATATTTATAGATTTTTGAGTTGTTGATAAGTCAAAGTTTAGGCTGCCAGTTAATACAGATTCTTCTTCGGGCTCGAGTTCGTCTATAAGCCAGGTATTATTTTTATAATTACCTTTGTTTAGTTCTGTGTTTATTAGATTTATGCCATTGGGAAAATCTAGTGGAATAGTAATGTCTTTTATAGCGATTTCGCCTTTATTCGAAATAGTCAGGACAAATGGCACAGTAGTTTTGGAAAGAATGCGGACAGGCATTTCAAGCTTAGATGTTAAAATAGATCCTCTAAGAATAGAGACGCTTGGACTTCTCTTGAATTCTTTTCTTTTCTTTCCTTCTTGCGTATAAATAAGCGTGGTGTTGAGATGAATGTCTGTATCTGGCGTGCCAAAAAAACGTCCTGTCATAACTACCTCACCAGAAGTTTTTGGCCCTATGTTTGGTACGTTAAAAATTTGTTTGTCATAGTTGAATTGTTCTTTGGGAAAAGCATTCTCGAGAATAAAGCCTACTGGAAGTTCAAAAGCTAGGTAAGGGTTTACCAGAGTTATTTCACTGTCGTTGCTATAGGTTATATTGTAAGTTACATAATCCCCGCTAATAATACGTTCCGGCGTAACTTTTACATTGACATACACTAGATTAGTAATAGTTGGATTATAGGCCCACCAAAAAATTGCGCTTATGGCAAGCACAAAAACTGACAAGAGAAGAGTAATATCAAACAAAAATAATTTGCGCGCGTGGACAAATTTAAGATGATATTTTTTCTTATAGTGCAATTCTGCAAAGTGAATAGGTGAGGAGAGGAGCGCCAAAAACCATTTGTGTGGAGCGTGAAGAAGATGGTGTTTATTTAGGTAAGTTTCGACAAATTTCATATGTATATATTATACACGTTGTAATTGGAAATTGGAAATAACTTTGTAATTGGTAAATGGTAATTAGAAATTGGGGGGATATTAAAAATAAAACTTTGTTCAATAAAAAACCATTGATTCCTCAACAGTCTTTCAGAGATAAGTTAATTACCAGTTACTAGCTACCAATTACCAGTTACCAATTACTAGCTACCAGTTACTTCGTCTAATTTTTCCCTTTTTTTTCGATCCTCTGTCTTTGTATTTTTTTTCAGACTTTTTATACTTGGTGAATACAGCGTATTTTTTATTTTCCACTTATCCACATATTGCCCGATGCCAAATTGATTTGATTTATTTCGGACAGTGGTCTTTCTTTGTGACCATTTGAGTAGGCTTTCGAAATTTAGTTTATATCTACCTGCAACCACGACGTAGGTAATTTCCTGATCTTTTATGGCTCTACGGATAGTTTGTGGGTTTACGCCAAATAAACGAGCCGCTTCTGATATAGAAACACGCACCATTTCTTTTTGATCGGTTGTGTTATTTTTATTTATTTCTGGCATATTTTATATTCGAATTGCGAATTTTATATCTACTTGCCAATAGGAAAGAATATTTTTTAATTTTATAGATTTGTTAGATTTATTAGCGTTGTTTACACTTATAAGAGGTTGGATATTTAAAAAAGATAATCTATCTGTTTGTATACACTAATATTAACAAAAACGTAATTTTTTGTCAATATATGACTATTTGATATGGATTAGTGAAATAATTAGGATATAGTATTATATTTTGGGTTTTTGATAATATATTTGGTAGATTTGTATATATTAATCTATACAAATTGACTAATTTAATTCTATAATATATTTTAAATTATTTAAATAGTATACAATAGTATATACAAAAAATAGATCACAAAATAAAGAAAGTATACAATAATATATACAAATTACATACTACTCACATATTACAGGGCACGTACCACATACTATATCATATAGAAGGATGAATCTTAGTTGCTTGATATTTTATCACCGATGTAAGATCAGTGTTGAAAAGGGTTTATTAGTTTAATCACAATTTTGTTTGTATTTAGCATAAAACCGTGTTATACTATCGCCCGCTTTAATTCGAGATCATTATTTGTATTATTTTATTTTTTCGAGATATAGTTACAAAGTGTAACATCTTTTAACTTGCCACGTCTTCTTATATGAAGCCTAAAAAGATAAAAGAGAAAAAACTTCTATACAGAGTCCAAGTATACAAGGATGCTGAAGCTTTTGGAGAGCTGTATGATCATTACATTACCCCGCTTTATCGGTTTATATTCTTCAAGGTATCTGTAAAAGAGGATGCTGAAGATTTGACTAGCGATGTTTTTTTGAAAGCCTGGAATCATCTCATAATAGAGAGTCAGGAAGAAATAAGAAGTTTTACCGGACTAATATATAAAATCGCTAGAAATTCTGTCATAGACTACTATCGCAAAAAAAGTGTTCGTTTTGAACAACCCCTTGAGACAGGTGAAGCGTTTGGAAAAGAGGATAGAGAAATATTAAGGATAGAAGTAAAATATGAGGCCGATAAGATAATGAACAATTTGAAGCAGTTGAAACATAGTTATAGAGAAGTAATACAATTGAGATATATAAATGAATTGAGTATTAGTGAAATGTCTGAAATTTTAGGGAAGAAAAAGACAAATGTCAGAGTGACATTATACAGGGCCTTGAAATTATTGAAAAAAGTAATGGAAAAAGAGCAAGGCAAATCAATTGAAAAATAAAAAATATTTTAAAATATGCGCCACCTCGTTGCACAATTGAGAGAAGCTGCCAAGAGACAAGATTTGGTAAATCCAGATCGTATTTGGGTTGAGGAAAACAAAAGAAAAATGCTTGGGCAAATTCAAAACATTGTAAATTCAGATACAGCCAGTGAAAAAAATAATGCTTCGCAAGTGGGGATGTGGTATCGCATTTTTGTTCCGCAGACATTGATATATTCTATGAAAACAGCTATAATAGTGCTGTTTGGTGTATTTCTGACTACCGGAGGTTGGATTGCAAGCGCGTATGCCCAGCCAGGCGACGTATTATGGAATGCAAAATCAGTCCTTAATATTGTTATTGAACAAGGTCAACTAGCCCTTACCTTGGAAGAAGACGAGGCTATACTTCATCTTAGTTTTGCAAGCAAACGGGCTATGGTTGTAAAAGAGGCGATTGACGATGCTCCTGATCCAGTCAAAAAAGCTGATATAGCAAGAAAAAACATGGATGATATCAAGAAAAATTTGGAGCTGGCAAATGAGCGTCTCAAGAACACAAGTCCAGGCAATACAAAGGATTTGGTAAAAGAAGTAAAAGATGCAACAGCCGAGATTTCTACAGTTCTAACAGAAAGCGCTGAAAAAGTAGTTTTGGAAGACAAAGAATTGGCCAAAGATTTAGACGAGGGGGCGGCAGGCACAAAGAAAAAGGCTCTTGAGATGGTCGAAGTCGTGGTAGGAAAGAAAGCAGAGGCCAAGGAAGAAGTATCTGATGAAGAAAGACAAATTTTAGAGGAAACTATTGAAGAATTCATCGGGGATACTCAAAAAGGCATTGAAAAAGCGAGGGGATTGGTGGTGGAAATTGGAAACAAACAAATACAGATACAAGAAGATAGTATTGCTGAAGGAAATTCAGTCGTGATAGCCAGTTCAACAGAAGAGATTGTGTCAAGCTCAAGCAAGCTTGATGATAGTTTTCTTACATCTACTTTACATACAGTTTTAGGGAGCAATGACAATCAGGTTACTAATGTAGTAAATTCAAAAGAGACTATTTCAAAAGAAGGTGTAGAAGAGGTTTCTCAAAAAGTAGAAAGAACTGTTCAAACTCTGGAAGAGGGAGTAAAAGAAACTCAAGAATTGGTAAAAAGCGATATGCTTGGCGCCATAAAAAAAGTTCGCGAGCTTAGTAATCAGATAGACCAGACAGTTCAAGATGTAAAAGGAGTTTCAGACGCTCTTCCAGATATAAGGAATACTGGTGAAGTAGAAATTTTGGAAGAAAAGACAGTATCCCAATAAAAATTTAGTTAATCCCATTCATCCCGCCGTCAAAAATCTGTGTACTCAAACTTCTGGTTATATAGAAATACATAATCAGAGGAAAAATCGAGTTTCATATTTTGGCGCGGGGAATCATTCCGGACGAAGTGATTATTTTTCCAGATTTTATAGTTTTAGAAAAATATTGACTTAGTTCGGAATGAACTAATAGGGTATTAATAAGACGTTTAGCCAAAAGGTCGATCCGTCTTTGGCGGAGCTGGACGTTAATTAAAAAACACTTATTCTCCAGATTCCGATGTTATATCGGGACGCTGTAGAATAGGAGATTATATAATTTATGACAGATGTAAAAAAATTCGGGAAAAAATTGTTTACCTTGTCTGTTGTTTCAATGACCATCCTCTGGAGTGTCGGCGTAGCCGCGCTCGTACCAGCAGGAGCAGCTCAAGCTGCTAATGTTGATGCAGCGGATATTGAGGCTGGTGATGTCATCAAACGTGTTGGTGACACTTCCGGCGCTGTATATTTGATCAACGAAGACATGGAACGCATGTATTTCCCAAACTCACAAACATACCATACTTGGTTTGAAGATTTTTCAGGCCTCAAGGTGGTAGATGCAGATTTTGATGAGTGGTGGCCACCTGCCAGCCAGAGCGTAGTAGCTCCACGCCCAGGTAGTAACCTACTCTTCAAGACTACTGCTTCTGCTCGTGTCTACGCTATGAGTACAGGTAACCAACGTCTACATATTGCAGACGAAGCTTCCGCAGCCGCCCTTTATGGTGCTAACTGGGCAAGCATGGTTACTGACTGGCCAGACTTTGTCATGAGTGACTGGGTCATTGCCGGTGAAGAAATTTCTGAACCATATGATGGTTATGTTGCTTCAAATGGCGGAGAAAATTATCAGTTCATGGATAGTGAATGGCTTTTGATTGATGGTGATTTACCTGATTTTATAAGTCCATTTGCCTACGCAAGTTTTGATGATTATTCAGTTGGAAGTAGTACCGTTACCGGAGCCAGTTTGACAGAAGATCCAACCCAGCTTGGGTTGATGCCTTCTACTCCAACATCAGCTGGTTCAGTGACAGTTGCTCTCGCGACTGATACGCCGGCAGCTGGATATGTGTACATGAATTCTACACATAACGCATTTACTAAAGTGCGACTTACTGCTGGCAGTGAAGATGTTACCATTGACTCAATGGTGGTAGCGCGTCAAGGCGCTCCAGCAACTGACGCAGCTTTTACTGGCGCGAACATTTTGAAGGATGGTGTTCTTCTCGCCTCATCTTACAAGTCATTTAATTCCAGCCATCAGGTTACCTTTACTGAAGATGTAAAAGTTCCAGCAAATTCTACTGTAGAGCTTACTCTGGTTGGTAAAATGATCAGTGCAGCTACATATGCTGGTGAAGCGCCAAAATTGGCTCTTGTAGAGGTAAATACTGGCGCAAGTGTCAGTGGTTCACTTCCAATTGTTGGTAACTCCATGACTATTAATGGTACTGTAGTAATTGGTGTTGCAACGATTAGTGAGAGTCCAGATCTTGGCACACTGACTGAAGAGGTTGGCACTCCTGATGTAGAGTTGCTCAATGTAAAGATTTCAAATGACAGCAGTAATAACATTGACTTGCAAGTTGATTCAATCCGATTCAATAATACTGGTTCTGCTGATGATGCTGATGTTGACAATTTGGAATTGGTAGTAGACGGTGACGTAATTGCTACATCAGAGATGGTAAGCAACTATGTAAAATTTGATCTATCAAATCTTGCAAAAGCCAAGATTTTGAATGGCAAGAACGAGACCTTCACTTTGCGCGGCGATATCGTAGGCGGATCTGCCAGAACTCTTGATTTTGATATCAAGAAAGCGGATGATATCATGGTAAAGGATCTTTTGAACAAAGCGTATCCTACTCCATCAACCAATATTGAATCTAGCCGCACTATTACGATTTCTCGTGGTACCTTGAATGTCAGCAAGACCAACACAATACAGGCTGGCAATATTCCAGAAGACACAACTGATTTAGAATTTGCTTCTTGGAATTTCAAAGTTGCAGGCGAGCCAATTACTATTAGTTCGCTTTCATTGTATATCAATGTAAATGGTGATGTGCAAGCAGCTGACTTCACTTTGATGAAATTGGTGGACTCAACAGGCAAGGCTTTAACCGGTACATTTGATGGTGTTGGCGCTGGCGATGGCACAGTAACAACCTCAGATTCTTTTACTTTGTCAGAAGGAGATAATGAAATTAAATTGATTGGCAAATTGAATAGCGATCCTGCAGTGAGTGACTGGGTTGAATTTGGTATTGATTTCTCTTATGAAGCAGGTTTGGATGCAAAGGGAGATGTGACTGGTGATGCTATCACCATTGAAACAACTACTGCCTATGCATACCCGAACGCAATCATATATGCTAACAGAAGAACGATTACTACTGGAGCTCTTAGTGTGACCACTATTAGCCAGCCAGCGGCATTGACAGTCGCGGCCGGTACAGCCCAACAGCAGTTCAGCACAATTTCTCTTGATGCCACGGCTTCTTCTGAAGATATTAAGATTACTGCGTTTAGCGTTAATGTGACTACTACGGCGGCAGAGACCAACCAGATTCAAAATATTGTCTTCAAGGTAAACGATACAACTGATGGTTCATATCGAACATTGGGTACCACGAAGAATGGTTCTCTGGCCACTGCCGGCACTGACGAGCTTATTACAGTTAGCTTGCCTACGGCGGATCATATTATCGTGAAAAAAGGCACAGCAGTTACGATGAAGATATATGCTGATATTTCTGCAAGTTGTAGCGCAAATGACGAGTTCCAGATTCATATTAATAATGTTGCAAATGACGCAGCTGGCACGTCTACAGTGACTGCAGAAGGCGTATTAACTGGAGCTAGCATCACTGAAGTATATAGCGCAGCTCAAGCAAGCGTCATGACCGTAGGCGCTGCTGGCGGACAAGTGTCAGTCGCACTCGCGTCTGATACACCAAGCGCCAAGCTCATGGCTGCTGGTACTACAGTTAGTTTGGCCGCGTTCTCATTCCTTGCAACCACTACAGAGGATGTAGAAGTTGATTATTTATACTTGACTCAAGTAGTCGTATTGACTGCGTCGAGTTCTTTCAAGGATTATGATCAAATCTGGTTTGAAGATAGCGCTGGTAATGAGATCGCCGGTACCAAAATGTCGCCAACAAGCACTAAGCCATATCTGGATTTTGCTGATGATGCCTTTATTGTGGAGGCAGATGGCAGCGCTGAAGTGCTTTATCTCAAGGCGAAGTTGGCGACAATTGGCAGTTGCGCAAGCTTGACATGTAGCGGGGCAAATGGTACTCCAGCGCATCAACTTGGTTATAAGATCAATGACGCAGCGGCTGATGTCGTGGCCGTAGGACATGCAACTGGATCAGGTACCACAGAGTTTGCCGGGAATATTGCCCCGACAGGTAAGACTCATTATGGGTACAAAGCGTATCCAGTGGTAAGCAAGCTATCTGTTGCTACTGCTCTTGCTAATGGTACTCGGGATCTTTATAAGTTCCAAGTATCAGCTGTAAATGGCGATATTGCTCTTGGTGGTTTCACCTTTGATATATCTACAACCACAGCGAGCCTTGTTCAAGCAACATGTTATTTGTATGATGTGACTGAATCAGCCGAACAGCAGATAAATGACACTGGTGGATGCGGTTCTACTACAGACAACAAGACGTCTACCACATGGTACACGACTGGTCTGGTAGTAAAATTTGCCGGCCATGGTGACGACTGGGATACTACCCAGACCAATGACCAAATCACCGTATCACCAAGTCAACCACGCACTATCTTGCTTCGTGGTAATGTAACGGGATCTGCTTCTGGCGCTTCTATCTCGGTTGGTTTGGCTGGTGACGCAAGTGCTCTCAATGCATCCGCAACCAACATGATTGCCGCAACAGCTATTGAAAGATTGGAAGATCGTGATGACTTCTGGTGGTCAGATCTCAATGATAATGCACACAGCGATGCAACGACTGACTGGACAAATGGTTATCTAGTATCTGGCTTGAACTCATCAACCAGCACACTTCAGACCATTGCGTACGGAAGCTAAGTCTAGCTTAAGAAACACAGACACAAAATCCCCCTCCATGGGGGATTTTTGTTTGTTATTGTTATATACTTGTCTACTTTTTTGAGGTGTGGTAATATTATTACACATAGAATTCATACAGAATTTTTTTGCTCATACCGAGTTTTTAATCTTTTAAATAATCCACAAAATATATGAAAAAAAATATTGTTATTTTAATTATTATTGCAATATTGATTGGATTAGGTGGGTATTTTTTATTTCAAAATGTATACAAGAGATCTATGGTTGATTCAGATAATATAATTGATTGGGATAATACAGAAGAGATTTTTAATATAGACATACCTTCTGATTTTGATGATACAAAAATGGAACGATTGGAAGAAAAAATAGCGACAGCCAAGCAGGCTCTGGATACTGATAGAGAAAATACCTGGACGTGGATTGTTGTGGGAAATATGTATGAATTTGTGCAAGACTATGACCGCGCCATAGCTGCTTACGAACAAGCCTTGTCATTGCAGGAAATGGAAGTTATTTCGCTTAGCAATCTTGCTTATATTTATGAGAAATACAAGCCGGATTTTGACAAAGCTGAATATTATTACAAACGTTTGCTTGAATCCAACCCAAACATACCTGTTAATTATTTGAATTTTGCGCAGTTTTATGATTTTAGAATAAATGACAAACAAAAGGCTGAACAAACATATCTTGATGGACTGGATAATACAGAAAATAATCCTGATGTATTGGTAGCCATAATTCGTTTTTATGAGAGGGAAAATAGACTTGATGAAGCGAAAAAATATGCCAATCTGCTATTGGAATTATATCCGGACGAACCCCAGTACGAGGTAGATTTCGGATATCTGATTAATAATTAGCTCGTATGGGTAAAACAGTCAAATCAATAGTATTAGTTCTTATTGGATGCAGTTTTTTTGTGCCATTGGTTGTGTTGCCAAGCACGTTTATTTTTCCTTTTATTGTGTCAAAAATATTTCTTTTTAGAAGCATTGTGGTTCTTATGCTTGGCGCTTTTATTATTTTGATGGCTAGTAATTGGCAAGAATATAAAATAAAAATGACACCATTAAATGTAACTGTAGTATTATTTTTTTTCAGCTTTGGGATTTCTACGTTTGTTGGGGTGGATTGGTACAAGAGTTTTTGGGATAATCATGAAAGGATGTTGGGTTTGTTCACCATATTTCATTATATTATTTATTACTTTGTGGTTGCTTCCGTAGCAAAGGAATGGAAAGACTGGAGAATGCTTTTAAGGATTTTTTTATTTGCGGGCAGTATTGTTATGCTTATCGGAGTTTGGCAAAAATTTGTTGATCCGCAGTTTTTTCTAAACAGAGGCGATAGCAGAGTTTCTGCCACATTGGGGAATCCAATTTATTATAGCGGATATGGATTATTTTTGATGTTTATTGGATATTTATTAGCAGTAAAAGAAAAAAAATATAATTTTTGGCAGTGGTACGCGGTTGCGGGAGGATTTTTGGGTTTTTTAGGAATATTTTTGGGAGGAACCCGTGGCGCATTGCTTGGCCTTGTGTCTGGTTTGGGGATTTTGTTTGTCAGCTACATTATTTCTTTGAAGGGACACAAAAAAATCAGGCAATCGTTGGCCGGCTTGGTATTGCTTGGTGTAATTTTGATTGGTGTCCTGTTTGCGTTTCGCCAGGTAAATTTTGTTAAAAATATCCCAGCCGTAGGTGGTTTGCTAAACATATCAATTACTTCAGGCACTGGAGAAACTCGTCTCATGGCTTGGGATATCGCAATTAAAGCATGGAGAGAAAAGCCAGTTTTTGGCTGGGGACCAAATAATTATTACTATGCTTTTAACAAATACTACCGTCCAGAATTTTTGGAGCATGGATGGAGTGAGACGTGGTTTGATAATGCGCACAGCATTGTAATGAATACACTGGCAGTACAGGGAACTGTTGGAATATTGACCCTTTTTTCAATATTTGGAGTTGGTATTTTTATACTTCTGCATAGTTTTAGAAAAAGATATATTGATGTGCATATTATGTCTGTAGGCCTTGCTTTTTTGGTAGCGCATTTAATCTCCAGGGCTTTGGTTTTTGAAGACCCTACTTCATATCTATATTTCTTTTTTATATTGGCATTTATTAATTCTTTGACAAGTCGCGGTCAACAGGAATCAGATATACCAACAAAAAAGGTATCTAATGCGTCACCTTCTTGGGGTTTAGTTGGGCTTGTGGGTATTGTGGTTGTATTTTTTATTTATACTACAAATGTAAATCCTGCTCGCGCCAATATGGCGAATCTTATCGCAATTCGGCGTTTTCAAAATTTCGACGATATGATTATGCTATTTGAGCGCGTGCAGAAAATTCCTTCCCCGCATATTGATGATATACGCACTGATTTTGTACGGACAACTTTGGATATCATCCCACAGATTATCAACTCTGGCCGGCAAGCAGAAGCCCTAAAATTATTTGAAGTTGCCTATGCTCAAAACCAAAAGAATCGCCTGCTTCACCCTATGGATATACAGGTAAATATACGTCAAGCGCAACTTGCCTTGATGGCGGCACAAATGAAACAAGACGTCCAGTTATTGTATACAGCAGAACAGGTTTTGGAAGAAGCATTGGCTTATTCTCCAAAGCGCCAGCAACTACAGTACATGTTGGTCGGCATAAAATTGCAATTAAATAAACCCCTTGAAGCCGTTAGTCTGTTGGAAAATAGTATCGAGGATGATTATAAAATTACTGAAGGCTGGTGGAGATTGGCGGGTGTATATCAAAATATGGGAGATAATAAAAAAGCCCGAGAAGTAATTCTCGAAGCACAGTCCAGAGGTATAAAATTTACAGGTCAGGCAGAAACGACTGTTAATCAAATATTGCGATTTACTTCAACAGAAGCAACTGATGATACAGCGAGCTAGTTCTATCTAGCGTATTTTTGAGGGTGTATTTTTGTACTTCGCTTAACGCTTGTCTGGCAAAAATTTTAGACTGTTCTTGATTTAAGTAAGTTTCAGATATTGTTTTTGCCAGCTCGTTTGCATTATCCGGTTTTATTAAAGAGCCGGTTTTTTTATGATGTATGAGAGTTGGGATTCCACCGACGTCTGTTGCAATAACAGGAATATTTTGCGCCATGGCTTCTAGTAACGTGTATGGAAAACCTTCTTTGTGTGAAGGAAGGACAAATATATCAAAGGCAGGTAGATATTGGCTCGCGTTTTTGAGGTGTCCGAGTAAATGGATATTTGGTAATTGGTAATTGGTAATTAGTAATTCTAAATTTTTTCTTTCAGGCCCATCGCCGATGATAAAGTATTGAGTATTGAGTATTGAGTATTGAGTATTGAGTATCCTCACAGCTTCAATTAATACATCTAGTCCTTTTGTTGGGTATAGATTAGCAATTGTACCAATGACAGTTGATTGGTTGATTGGTTTGTTAGTTAATTGGGATAATTGATTTCGGGTTTCATTCTTTGTTAAATACTTTTTATTAGTATCAATTCCTGGTGGAATAATATGTAGTTTTTTCTCTGGTATCTTAATTCCAAGAGCTGACTGTTTGTCAGCTTGTGAGAGTACGATGAAATAATTTTTGAAACGAGCTGTGAAACTTTCTAATTTTTTATATAGCCATTTTTTTAATTTTGAAAGAGGTTCATTGAAGACCCAGCCGTGGACGGTGTAGACCACGTAACACGTACCACGTAACACATACCATTTGGCCAAAGATCCTAAAATCCCAGCCTTTGAACTGTTTAAATGTATGATGTCTGGTTTTATTTTTTTGTAGAGTTTGCGAAGTTCAAAAATGGCCAAAATATCATGGGTAGGGGATATCCGACGTACCAGATGTTTTAATTGTATTATTTTGATATGTGGTATGTGATTTGTGATACGTGATTGGAGGTCTTTCCTGCCTCTTGGTTCCCCGACAGCTATTGTAATATCATAATCATTGGCTAGATTAATAGCCAAATCATAAATATAGCGTTGGGCGCCGCCCCATATTCCTCCCTGGGTGATGATATAGAGAATTTTGATTCTTTTCATATATAATTAGATTGCGGTAAGTATATTATGTATGTATGTTTTTTTCAAGGTAATAAACGTCAATTGGTATACAAAGTTATTATTTTAAAGTTATCCCCATTCTTTTACAATATTTTTTGTATCTGTTTAATTTTATGATATACTTATGTCAAATAATAGTAAAATATCAAATTTATAATTTATTTATTTAATCTAACTTATTTCTATGACGCACATCATGGACAGAAAGAAAATATTATATTCTCTTTTCTTTCTCCTTTTGGCAGCAATTTTGCTATTAATGCCAGCAGCCTTTGCCTCGGCCGCTACCACTGTGGGTAACAATGTTTCAGTAGGCGGAACACTGGCAGTGACTGGAGTTGTCACTATAACAGCAGATCTAGACCCAAGTGCCAACAACACTGTTGACATTGGTGCTTTTGGTACAGCATATAATAATCTGTTCGTTTCCAGCACGGCCTCTCTGAATTATGTAAGTTCTACTTCTGCGGATTTGAGTGATTATTTAATAGT
>Ga0210057_1002060_pt1 | contig 29337 bp, 36 predicted proteins | sample CryGeyCG2114_010_2_FD_183968 | JGI IMG/M metagenome (GOLD analysis project Ga0210057, IMG submission 183968) | Groundwater microbial communities from aquifer - Crystal Geyser CG10_big_fil_rev_8/21/14_0.10 (SPAdes) (version 2) | ecosystem: Environmental > Aquatic > Deep subsurface > Groundwater ...
ACCTGCATACCTCTATAGGATAGTATGAAAACCTACGGTTTTCAATCTTTCCCTAAAAGGTATCCCTGCGGCAAGACCGCAGGGAATTGCAAGTTAAACATCGTAGCGATAGATTGCAAAATTCAACTCTCTCTCTCTCTCTCTCTCTGAACTTGATCAAGCTCGTTTAGAGTTTGATTCATATGTAACCGACTTATCAGTCTTATTACAACAACCAGGAGTTTTAGAAACCTACGAAAATTTTCTCCAATATGAAGCTTATGCATCTAGAGGTAACCCTTTAGAAAACTTTTATTCATTCAGAAAACAATTCAACATATAAATTATTTCTTGGGTATACTCTCGCAAGCACATACGTAAGCATTGCTTCGGCATTTATCACTGACGAAGAAATACGAAAACAAGATTCTGTTATGATTGATATATGTCACATCAAACCTTCAAAAGCAGATCTGATGTTCCCATTCGCCTCACCTCAGAACGTCTTGCTCATATACTGGAAAACCATCAGGAAATGATGTCGTATGTATTTGAACTTGAGGTGATCATACGTGACCCAGACTACATTATTGAAGGTAAACAACAGGAAAGAATATCACTCAGGGAGTATAAAAACTACTATCTTGTGGTAATATATAAGGAAGATCAGAACACAAAAGACGGATTCATTATTACCGCATTCAAAACGACAAATATACAATATTACTCAAGAAAAAATATCCTATGGAAAAAAATATAATCAACACAATACAAAAATCGCTCCCCACACTTTTTACCGTAATAAAAAAACAGAAAAAAAACTATTTCTCTGTTGATTATGACAATGAAGCAGATGTCATGTATATTGCATTTGATGAGAACAAAAAAGCAGGCGATACCGAAGTATATTCTGATGATATCCTTGTAAGAAGAAGAGATAACGATCTTGTAGGGCTTACTGTCCTACATGCATCCTCTCTTCTAAAACACAACTAATCGATCATCTCCCTCGCCACCACATACGCAAGCATCGCCTTATTTGAATACTTCACTTACTTTTTTCCATGGCAGTACACTCCCTTCAGTCCGTTTTTGTATTTGGTCTCCTCCGTACACAACATAATTCTTTCCAATTCCTTCCTGAGTCATCCCGTCCCAATAACGAAGATTTTCAAAATAATCAGAAGAGACGGTTTTTCCTGCTTTTATCTCTACCGCAATACTATCGCCGCCTGCTTGCTTTGCCAGGTAATCTATCTCATGACCTGTTTTGTCCCGTAAATAAAAACCTACATCCGATCTTTGTGTGTTCATTTGATACTTTATAAACTCTGACACTATCATTGTCTCAAATAATGCCCCTTTCAGAGGATGTGTGATAATTTGCTGTGGAGACTCAATGCCCAGAAGTGAAGTAGCAAGACCAGCATCATAAAAATACAGCTTCGGAGATTTTGTGATCTGTTTATTAAAGTTTTTGTAGTATGGCTTCAACAGAAAAACAACAAAGCTGGTTTCAAGAACAGAAATCCAGGAACGGGCAGTGTTGTGGGTTATACCTGTATCATTGGCAAGCGCTGAGAGATTTAAAATCTGGCCCGTGCGACCTGCGCACAACTTCAAAAACTTGTGAAACTGACTCAAATCTGTCACTTCTTTGATACTGCGTACATCCCGCTCAAGATAGGTCTTAATATAGCTTCGATACCATATAGATGGCTCCAAACTTTCTATATCCCAAATCCGTGGATAAAGCCCTCGATAGATAAGATCTTCGTAGCGCACCGGAAATGTATCAAGGTGTTCTACCTCCTGCATAGTAAATGGAAGTAAATGCAGTATACCTGCCCGACCTGCAAGCGACTGGGAAATGTTATCAAGAAGTAAAAAATGCTGTGATCCCGAAAGAATATACTGACCTGTTTTTCTTTCTTCATCAGATTTTGTCTGAATATACGAAAAAAGCTCTGGAACATGCTGTACCTCATCAAATATGACAGGAGGTGAGTGAGTAGTCAAAAAACCCCTTGGATCTTCTCTGGCAAAGGAACGTGTATCAAGATCCTCCAGCGAAACGTACGGGATTTGACTAAAGATATCTTTTAAAAGTGTCGTTTTCCCTGCTTGCCGTGGTCCAGTGAGCGCTATGATCGGAAATGTGCCAAACTGCCTTTTGAGTGTATCTTCAATAGCACGATGAATGATCATATTTTTATTATATCGTTTCTATCTAAATTGTCAATTGAATTTACAATTTATCCACTATCTCCCCAGCCAACACATACGCCAGAATCGCCTCACTCACGACTCCTGCACGGGGTACCACACAAATATCCGATCTTTCAATGGTCGCATCGGCCGTTTTTTTTGTTTCAATATCAACGGTTTGAAGTGGCTTATAGAGTGTAGAAATCGGCTTATGATACGCGCGTACCACAATTGGCATTCCATTGGTGACCCCACCTTCGATGCCCCCTGCACGATTGGTTTTACGGAAATACATATCTTTGTCATTCCCGTGAAAACGGGAATCCATGGATCCCCGATCGGGGTCGGGGATGACAGAAGATTCAGGATGACGATAATGTATCTCATCATGCACTTCTGATCCATATTTTCCCGCATTTTTAATCCCTGATCCAATCTCCACGGCTTTCACCGACTGAATACTCATCATCGCTTGTGCAATGAGCCCATCCAGTTTGGTATCCCACTGTGCGTAATCACCAAGTCCTGCGGGTACTCCAACCGCCCACGTCTCAACGACACCACCAAGCGTATCTTTGTCGATTCGCGCACGTTGAATCAATTGTTTCATTTCACGAGATTTTCCGGGATCAACGCATCGAATCTCCGGATCATTTTCATACGTTTTCTTAATATCATCAAACGAATACTTTGAATCGACCATACTATCGCCAATTTGCAACGTGTGACTTGAAATTTCAATATTTTTGGTAAGAAGATACTGTTTGAATATTCCTCCCGCTGCAACTCGCGCCGCAGTCTCACGTGCACTGGCACGCTCTAAAACATTTCGGACATCATCAAAGCCATGTTTTTGCACACCCGCAAGATCTGCATGTCCGGGTCGTGGTTGGGTAATTTTTACAGATTCAACAATTTCGTCTGGTTGCTCTTCAATACTCATTTTGTCACTCCAATTTTCATGATCTTTATTCCAGATGATCATCGAGATCGGGCTTCCGATGGTTTTTCCAAAACGTACTCCTGAAAGTATCTTAGCTTCATCTTTTTCTATTTGCATCCGCCCGCCAGAACCCGCGCCTACTTGACGCTTAGCAAGTTCTGCATTGATAAAATCTACTGAAATGGGGATGCCCGCTGGCATTCCATCAATGATAACCGTAAGTCCTTTGCCGTGCGATTCGCCGGCGGTAAGAAATCGTATCATGTTAATGTATTATATACTTTTTTTAAGTCCGCAATCTGTATCTGCCCCTCTGCACTCTCACACCAGGGAGTCGAGGCATACGTCAGATAACTACCAAGCAGTGGCCCCAGAATCCGCGTCATTCTACCAACTGCACCCATACCAACAACAATTCGTTCTTCATCTTTTGGTTTATTGGTAAGGAGGCGATATAATTTGGTAACTTCATAATCATGATTCACCATTGTTGCAAGCTTAATGATGTCTGGGTTACAAGTATTTATGTTATAGATGATCTTTTGTATATCCCAATAACTCGGCGTTCCCACAAAATTATGATACGAGATGATGAACTTCGTTTTTTCGTTTCTATTAAATTCATGATGTTGCATGGTTGCAAGTTCTATGTCGACATATTCAAACATGCCAATCGCTGATTGTAATATACTGATTCTATCTTCCTCAGATCCGGCAAAATGTCCACTTTCAGATGATGGTCTGCACGTTACTATGGCAGGAACAGTTGTTTTCGCCCGAATACTATCTAGATTCGAAACGGTCATATCAGATATATAATCTACCCGAAGTTCAACGAGGTTTGATAGTCTTTGTGTCTTTTCAAGATTTCTGAGAAACACTTCCATCGTGTTACCCATTACTGGTGTACAAATGCGGATGTTCATAAATTCAAATGATCAAAGGAATAATGGAACAAAAAGTCAACGCTGGTTGATCTCTTGTTCACTTGCTCTTTTGTTCTAGTGCCTTCCTCATCACTTGCTCTGGCGCCTTTTTCCCAGTATACAACTCAAACTGAGCGATGCCTTGGTGAAGCAACATTTCGGTGCCATGGATAATAGTTGCGCCAACTGCTTTTGCATCGGTAAGTAACTGAGTTTCATACGGTGAATATACTACATCAAACACAATATGATGTTCGCAAATTGCAGATTTTGGCACTGGCGTTTCGTTTATCAAGTCTCCCATACCAATGTTTGTGGCATTAAGAATGATGTCGTATTCATGTAGGGACAGGTCGCGACCTGTCCCTACATATTTACCTGTCCCTACATTTTTACCGAATTCCTCTGCCAATCTCTCCGCCTTTTCCACTGTTCGGTTAAAAATCGTTAACGTCGCACCTTTTTCAATCACGCCATAGCCACAAGCCCGCGCGGCGCCACCAGCGCCAATCAAAGCAACTCGTTTATTCCGTAGGGACAAGTCTAGACTTGTCCCTACATTCTTCATTAAAATATTCTCTAATGGAACCACAACTCCCAACCAATCGGTGTTATACCCTTTGAGGATTCCATTATCATTCACCACGGTATTTACCGCGCCAATTTTTGCAGCAATGGGGTCTATTTCATCTAAATATTTCATCACTGCTATTTTATGAGGAATAGTACACGTAAGACCTCTGAAACCCATCACCCGCATGGCAGTAACAACATCTTTAACATGAGCTACTTTGACCTGTGATGCAACAAACACAAACTCATGATCAATTCCTAATTCAACATAAGCGGCATTGTGCATTGCAGGAGAAAGAGAATGCTCGACTGGGTCACCAATAATAATACAGAGTTTTGTTTTTCCAGTTATGTTCATACATTTAATTGTCTAATAATTTCATCCACAATGACAGAGATTTCTTTATTATCTGTGGTTATGGCTATGTCAGAAACATGTTGATAGGTTGATAGTCGCAATAAATATAACTTTTTTGCTTCTTCAGTATTTTTAAATAGTGGACGAGGTCTTGAATGTTTTTGTACTCTTCTTTTAATTTCGTCAAAAGACGTATGCAAGTATATGATTTTTCCACCGTTTTGTTTTAAATACTCAATGTTTATTGAATATACAATTACTCCTCCACCTGTTGCTACGATGATATCTCTCATACTTCCAACCTCCATAGCCACTTCTGTTTCCAACTCTCGAAATCTATTCTCTCCAAATTTTTCAAATATTTTTGGCGTTCTCATCTGTGCCTTTTGCTCTATCATGTCGTCCATATCAACAACAGCAAGACCAAGTCGTTTTCCCAACTCTTGAGAAATAGTTGACTTGCCCGATCTCATGAATCCGATAAGAATAATGTTCATGTCAGATAAACAACTGATATTCCAATTTCTCGCAACTTCTCCCAAAACGCGGGAAACGTTTTCTTGACTACCTCTGGATTGTTGATTTTCATACCATTAAGTTTTGCTCCTGCAACGGCAAAACTCATCGCCATCCGATGATCATTATACGTGTCAATAGTTGCAGGTTTTGGATTCCCTCCGTGAATAATGAGCGTATCTTCATCGGGTGATTCGGTTTGAATATTCATTTTCAAAAGCTCACTCTGAAGAGCTTTCACTCGCTCTGTTTCTTTCACGCGCAGTGACCGCACACCAGTGAGAATCGATGTTCCTTTTGCAAATGCCGCCAAGACTGCCAATGTCTGCGCTTGGTCTGGACATTGTTCCATACTCACCCTAACTGGGCAAACGCCATGACCGCGTACCACAATTCCTTCATTATTATATTCGACTTCAGCTCCCATTTTTGTAAGTATATCTAAAAATAATCGGTCACCTTGTTTTGAATTGGTTTCAAGATTTTTCAACAAAATAGTTGAGTTAGTAAGTGCGGCAATTGCAGCAAAGTAACCAGCTGCTGAGTAATCTCCTTCAACATGGTATGTATCAAGCCCCTGAGCACCCCACTCTTTCACCATATGTTTGGTAAGGTCACTGTATGATTTTGAGATGGGAGAAGTTGAAAAGGTGATTTTCACATCTCCGATAACTGGGGAAAGAAGCATGATTGCGGTAACAAACTGACTACTCACACCCCCATCCATCTCAATGACTTTGTTGTCGAGGCGTGAAGATGAAATGTTTATTGGAGGAAATCCTTCTTTCCCCACGTATTTAATGGTTGCACCAAGTTGTCGCAGCGCATCGACAAGACCTTTGATCGGACGCTCGTTGAGTCTTTCTTTACCTGAAAGAGTTTTTATACCAGGAACAATACAACAAAATGCCGTTATAAATCGTATGGTTGTACCAGAAAGATTTGCGTTGAGATGATATTCCCTATCCTTCACATCGGTATAATTTCCATGAACAACGAATGAATCTGCCTTCTTTTCAATTGATATACCCAGTGCGCGAAGACATGCAATCATAGCTTCCGTATCGTCACACATGAGTGGATTTTGGATGGTAACATCTTTTGGGGTAAGTGCCCCAAGGATAAGCGCGCGATTGGTGACACTTTTTGATCCAGGAATACTCACGGTGGTATTGACAGATGTTGAAAGCGGGATGAGTTCTATCATAGAATATATGCAATAGCTTTTCGCACAAATGATTCTCCTATTTCTACATTCTCTTCTCCCGCGCCGATTGCTGAGAGGAGGGTCCATTTTATCTTGCCACCACTATTTTTCTTGTCTGTTGAGAGAAGAGAGTATATTTCGTCGACGGATGTTTTTGCCGTATACTTGATTGGTAATCCTACTATTTGAATGGCAGATGCGATCTTGTTGAAATCTGTGTCTGAAATCATGCCACTGAGTGCTGCAATTTTTGCTTCGGCAACCATTCCTATGGCTACTGCTTCACCATGATAGAGTGGGTTAGATGATGAAAAGCTCAAAGACTCCAACACGTGACCTATGGTATGACCAAAGTTAAGAAGCTTTCGCGTTGACGATTCGTATTCATCTTGACGTACAATATCTACTTTTATTTCTACCGAGCGCGCGATGATGTCAATTTGTTTCTTACTATTAAATTCTGAAAATGGTTTTTCGCTGACTTCTTCAAAATATTTTTTATCGGCAATAAGGCCATGCTTCAAAACTTCAGCATATCCTTGAATCAGTGTTCGATGAGGCAATGTATGCAAGGTTGAAACGTCTGTAATAACAGCTTTTGGTTGACTAAACGTTCCCACATAATTTTTCATAGTTCCCAAATTCGCACCTGTTTTTCCGCCGACACTTGCATCCACCATGCCCTCCAATGTGGTAGAGATGTTGATGAAAGGAAGTCCGCGTAAATACGTACTTGCTGCAAAACCCCCAAGATCGGTGACTACCCCGCCACCCAGATTGATGACGACAGATTTTCGATCTAGATTCTTCTCCGCCATATTCTGATATATGTTTTCGACAGTTGAGAGTTGTTTTGATTTCTCTCCTGCGTCAAAGATATATGAATGAATCTTTTCGTTTGAAAATGATTCTTGCAATGCCTTGGTGACTGGTTCCAAATAATGCGGTGCTACTGTGGAATCGGTGATGACATATGCTTGTGAATATGAATTAAGAGATATAAGATTGCTCAATGTTGCAATCAACTTCTCTCCGATAAATACAGAGTATTTTTTCGAAATGTGTTGTATAGAAATATTGATAGTTTTCATATTATTCAGTATATAATGTACCTTTTTGATACGCACCAATTCGTCGGTGCGTTAACGTACTCTGCGCAATCGCGGCGATAATGATATCGAGCGATCCTTCTGGAATTTCTACATCGACCCAAAATTCGTATTCCCAGTCAGATCCTGGCACCGGTCGAGATTCTATTTTTGTCATATTCCCTTTTGCGTTTGCTATTGCTTGGAGAGCTCGCACTAAACTCCCTGGCTCGTGCTTGACATGAAATGCATAGGTTACCTTATTTATTGGTTGCAGTAACGATTCAGGATTTCGAGAAATGATGACCCACCGCGTCATATTGTTTTCAGTATTTCCAATGTTTTCGGCAACTACTTCCATATTCTTTTCTTCAATAGATTTTTTTCCACCAATTGCAGCTTTTGAACTATCGTTTCGTGCAAGAACCTCATCAATAGCAGATGCAGTACTTGATTCCTTGTGCGCTTTAAGCTTATGTTCTTTTATGAGTATCGAGCATTGGGCAAGTGCTTGTGTGTGAGAATACACGTCGATAATATCGGTAAATGACGTGCCTTTTATACCACCCAAATGAAGTTCAATATTCATCGAAACTTCACCGATAATGTATACATCTGATTGAAAGAGCACATCAACACTTTCATGCACCGAACTACTGGTGGAATTTTCAATACCCAAAATTCCCATGCCATCTTGACGAACGTTTTCAACAACTTCTGCAAATCCTCCCACTGGAACAAGAGCGTACTCATCGGTAGCAAATATTTTTCTCGCTATAATTTCACTGTACGATCCGACAGGACCAAGATAATAAATGTTCATATTATTAAGTGTTTTTTAATATGGCGATATGAAGTATCAAACTTTTCCAATTCTTTCTTTGCATAGGGATTGTACGTGTACATATCTTCAAATAATTCCATTGAGTCACTGTTGAGAACATCCATCATATCAAACATCCGTGAACCAGATTGAGTATCTATTGCACTTCGTGAAATATCGAGTTGATGCAATACGCCTCCAAGAAGATGTGACAAAAATTGGAATTGTGCTGCTTTTTTATCATGCTCGTCTGGTGACATTTCAATAACATGAAAATGGGAAGCAAATGCATCTCGGATGAATTGATAGATGTTTTGATCGATGCGTTCAGGATGCATTACCAATGGTAGTTTGGACATATCTTTATTCACATTGATATATGATGATAATCCAAACATCGGATGAGATGAAATAATCTGAGTTGTTTCTGGTAAAAATTCTCGCATCCATGCAGCGGGCATGCTCTTTACCGAACACACATCCATGACTATAGAGTTGGCTCCGATGTATTTGGCAATTTTTTTTAATACCTCTGGCATAGTACGAATAGGTACGGCAGGGATGATCAAGTCACATTGCGCTACTTGTTGGATAGATGATACGCGCCTATCTTTCAAGCTTTTTGATGATATAAGAATCTTAGCTTTGGGAAAAATTATGGGCAGAATATGATCCGTATAAAAAGATCCAAACCTTCCATAGCCTATAATACCAATAGTGGAAATCTCATTCATACTCTCTTCTCAACTTCTATAGCATACTCGTGCATCGTATTCCAGAGTTTTTTTACAAGTTCTTCTGACAAACCATACTCTTGTGCAAGGAGCAATCGATCCGACAACACTTCCTTCCATCGACCCTCATGAAACGGTGAAATACCTTGAGCTTTCTTGAGCATGCCAATAGACTTTGCATGATCCATCCGTTTTGTAAGGAGTTTAATGATTTGATGATCTATTTCATTAATGCTCTTTCTTAATGTTTCGATGTGAGTCATATATTTTTATGAAACAGATAATTTCTTATTCACTTGCAAAGGTGCAACAAGATCGCGAAATGTCGAAAGTACCGATACGAGCTCTCGGAGTTCCTGAATAGTGATATGTTGCTCTGTATCTGTGATTGATGTCCCAACTTCAATAAGCACTCCATCATACAGATACTCATTTGAAGAAATCTTCATTTTCATCGCCTCTACTACAGCCCCAACAATATGAGACTTTAATTTTGGACCATATGAATGACTCGGATCAAAATACATTTTTACTCCAGTGGTTTTTTTTACTCGTTCAGCAAGATTATGAACTACAGCATTTCGAAAATCTCCTTTTCCTGGAACGTCAACTCCACGATGAATCAATATAATATCATGTGAAATTTCACCAACATATTTGACCAAACCAGACCACGTTTTTTCCATCGTCGTTTTTCCTTTGTAATCCTTGTGATCTGCCGATTGGAGATGATCACCGATCCATTTACCGTTTTTAATTCCCACGTGCCAGCCATTTCTGCGCGCAAACACTGCAGTTTGTTCTATGTGCCAGCCAAGTTGGTCAACCGATGGATTCCATGGAAGAAACATTCCCTCTGGAAGAAGTTTTTCAAAGGATGGGAGCTGGATGATCGGATTCATTATTTCTGAGGCGATCATCATTCCGGTTTGATTATGTACTTTTTCTGCGATATAGGCACTGGGTAATATTTCAAAGTCACGAATACTTCCTCCATTTGATAGCCTATGAAGATTTTTTTGATATATTTCATAATCCATGCCCATGCCTTCTCCCGAAGTATCAAGATCTGTGCGAGATTTCAATCCAACGATTCTCGTTCCAGCAATGGCTTTTTGATTTTTTCCATCTTCGTTCTTGACCATAATGTCTGCGATTTCAAAAATCTCTTCGATATTTTTACTGTCAACAGAACATGGCCCTGCGATAATAGTGATTCCCTTGTTTTTCATAAAAAAAAGCCCGCCTATCTTGGGCGGGTGGGTGAAATATTTAGTTTGTGTTAATCACAACTTCCCACGCCACCTTGTGCGGTAGAGAAAAAATAGAAATAAAAACTTGTGTGGGTTATTGCTTTTGACATTATGTATATTGTAGCAAATACAGAAGAGTTGTCAAACTTAAATTGCGTACTATCTTTATCATAATAGTAAAAGTACACCAAAACCAAGAACCACGAATCCCACACCAGCAAAGATGTATGGGACAATATTTAGACCACTGACTGGTGGGGGTGGTATTGGAGTTGATGTCGTGACAATGACTGTAATCGACAGTTCTGGTGTTGGTGAAAGAATTCCTGAAGGGTTCACTGACGGCGTTAAAGTCCCTGAAGGAGTCGCTTCGTTTGATTCACCAAGCACCTGTTCTCCACTTTTTATCAAAGTAAAGCGTCTGCTCAGTTGTACTGTTTTTCCATTTTTACCTTTCGTTGTGGCGGTCAATGTATACGTTCCAGGAAGAATTTTTGTTTTTACCGGTATATCCCATTCGCCATTTTCATCCACACGTGCTCTGGCTGAAAATTCTGGTTTCGAGTCAATATGAATATTCACATATTCCCTTGGTATTCCATATCCTTTGATAATAGGAGCAACGCCTGGCACGACTGCATCTTGCTTCGGATATCGAATCTCTACTTGGGTCTGTGAAGATTCTTTTAATGAAGGATTTGAATCTTGTGCTGATAAAACATTTGAGTCTGCGATAAACGAATAATTGTTTCCAAGAATTATCGACTCTGGTAATGGCCTTGATCGTTCAAATGTGCTTCGCACCATGGATCGCTGGGTATCGTTAAAAATTTGTATTATAATTGGGTCATTTTCACGAACAGGCACCGTTTTTCTTGAATTAATATCGACTATGTACTGTAGTGGGATAAGCCATTCTCCAGTCGAACCACTCACGGATATAATTGGATGTGCATTTCCAATAAGAAGCATCGAGAGTACTTGAACAGCAGGATCATTATTTGAATACATCGCCGATCCATACATAGGGGAAAGAGAGGTCGCTTGATCTGATTCTTCAAGTGTTTGTGCATTAAATATGTCCGTATTCTCGGACTGGACTACTTCATTATTGCTGATAATTTTATAATAGTACGTCGATGATGGATCAAGATTCCGAAGAAGTGCAAAATGATACACTCTTTTCTCTTTTTCCCCTCCAGAGTCACGTTCGTCGAATGCGATACTGTCAAGATTTTTTGGATTTTTCCCATAAAGAATCCATCCTTCATCAGCCTCATCAACCTGCCAAAATACACCAAATTGCTTGGGTGACATGTTTACTATTTGATGATCAAGGAGAGCCTTTTTTGATGCTCGTGTGGGCGTTGAATCTTGGGTAAACAAAAACATTCCAAGTCCAGCTACGATAACAATTGCTATTGTTGTGAGCAATTTTAAAGGATTAAAACGAGAATGAGTATAAAGGTCTGAATACATTATGGTTGTTTTGATTCTAATTTTTTTAAAATACCTGTATCTACATTATAGTCGAGTGAATAAGATTCAATCTGAGTATCTGTGGGCGTTTGTTCTTTGATCCCTTTGAGTTCCAATAGTACCCATGCTAGAACCGTAAAAAATATTGTCACAACAATGATATAGAGATCTTTTTGTTTCATAAGTAATATGTGCGGATCAATATATTAATGATGGTACTTGTTCCTTCGGTATTTGATACTATCCCAATAGTATCATAGGTTTTCAATCGTCTCTGATTAATAATTTGCTTCAGAAACTCTGCGATCTGTTCCATACTTGCTTTTCCCTCAACAGATACGGTGAATGACAGGAGTTCTGGCTTTGACGAAGGACTTACGACCCCTTCACTACTAGGACTTACATCGGCAGTCCCCTGGTCATTTATCTCAGTATTCAAACCTAAAACTCCATTTTGCACCTCCGAAGAACTTCCATCTTGTCCCCCCAATGGAGCTGAAGATGTATCTCCTTTGAGTGAAATGCTCTCAACGGTCATCGACTGTACGATTAAACCTGATGCGGATGCTATCTTTGAGATGTCTTCTATAGCAAACGAAAGTTCGGGTGTCGAGGGTACGGCGTCATCAAGGACATAGAGACTTTCTCTATACTCCTCCATGAGGGATTGATAATTTACAATCTGTAAAATGACTTCTTCTGATTTTTTATTTTCCAAGCGAAGATCTTGCAACTCTTTTTGCAATCGAAATGCAGTGCTCAAGTTTGGCTGAATTGCAAAAATAACAAAAAAAGAAAATGCAAGAAAAAAGAAAATATGATACGAATAATTTTGGACTTTTTTATCCTTGAGCATTGCAAGAATTCGTTCTTTGTTCATATTAGAGGGTAAATGCGGATAAACTCATATTAAACACAAATCCTTCTTCGGTTTTTTCAATATTGCTAAGTTCAATATTTTTGAATCGTTTTTCTTTTTGAAGATCTTCATACATTGACTTGACTGGAGTTATTGAACTAGATAACCCTTTAAGAACAATCCCTTCCGAAGAAAGTTGGAAATCAGATAGAAGAATATCTTGAGTGAGTTTACTATAAATATACGTAAATTCTGACTGGAACGCCTCCTGCTCATCAAGCAACACTGTTACTTGTTTCATTTTTTTGTCTACCTCTTGGACACGAGAAAGAAGATCACTTGTTGCCACAATAATTGACTGTTTTTGGTTTGCTTTTTCTTTCAGATCTACGATATCCTGATCGACTTTAAATCTGAAAAAAAAGACGCATATTGCGACAAATTGAGTAATAACCAAAATGTAACGAAGATAATGAAATGCGAAATAAATGATTTTATCGGTGGTATTTTTCTCTGGTGCTGGAAATAGATTAATCAAGTATTTCATGCTTTTTTCTTCAACAATCTACTAACAGAGTGTTTTAATCTACTTGCTTTGTTACCGTGAATAACATTTTTCTTTGTAGCTTTATCAATGAGGGAATACGCATTTGATACAAATTCTTGCTTTTTCGCTTTCACACCTTTTTTTGCAGAACGCAAAACATCATTTACTTTTTTCATGTACTCTTTATTCTCTTCCGTTCTACGAATGTCTTGCTTCATTTGTTTTTTTGCTGATTTTATATTTGGCATATGGGTTTGGTCTTGTCACCTCCTTTCATTGTACTAGAATCCCCACCATAAAGTGAGGATCAAAAATTCATAAATGTAAGAACCTATTATATAGAGAAAGCGCTATAGATCAAATGATGTTTCAAGAAGTCGTTCTCCATACGAACCTGAAAACTTGAATACGCCGTTTACGGGACCGTCTATATCATGATATCGACAGACACCAGAGGAACACGTTCCAAATGTTACTTCCTCAGTTGCAGAGGCGGCTTCGTCTACCTCCATCGTCCCAAATACTCCTTCTATACTTCCACTTTTTGTTTTGTATGAAAGCTCGTACTCTATACCAGTCGTTTCTGCAGGAATCCCATCGATCGTAATAGTCGCTTCAGTACTTCCTTCTATCCGTGCTTTCACTGAAGAATCGACAGTTGGAATCACCTCTTCTGGTTCATCAAAAACCGACTTTTTATCATCTTTATTTTGAGTTGCGGGCTTTGTTCGCATATAAAAGTATACTCCGACTGCAAGAAGGACAAAAATAATGATTCCAAAAATAATATATTGTTTTTGTGATTGCTCCATATTTTTCATACAATTGATAATATTTTTACTGTGTATTTTTTGAAATCAATTCTTCAAGATTTTCTATTTTAACTCCCGACTGTTCCATAGTATCTCTTTCTCGTACTGTTACAGTATGCGTTTCAAGTGATTCATAGTCAATAGTCACACAGTACGGTGTGCCCATTTCATCCTGATATTTGTACCGCTTGCCGATGTTTCCTCGATCATCCCAATATGTGTGAATTGTTGCACTTAATGAATCAAAGACTTTCTCAGCAAGAGTAACAAGCTCTGGTTTATTTGAAACGAGAGGGAAAACTGCAACTGAGTAAGGCGCAATAGACGGTTTAATTGTCAAAACAGTGCGATTCTTCTCCACATGATATGCATCGCACAGCGTCATGAAAAGTAATCGATTTATCCCAACCGCAGGCTCTATAACATACGGAATAAACTTTTTTTGCGTATATGGATCTGTATACCTCAGATCAACGCCAGAGAATTTCATTTGCTGTTTGAGGTCATAATCTGTTCGATATGCTACTCCCCACAACTCTTTCCAACCGAATGGAAAATGGTAGTCTAAATCATAGGTGTCCTTACTATAATGACTGCGCTCTGTGTCTGTATGACGTCGCCATCGAAGGTTTTTTTCATCTATTCCAAGATCGTTAACAACAAAAGACCACATGGCGTCTTTCCAGCCTTTCATGAGTTCTTCCCAATTTTCTTTCTCGGGATCAAAAAAGTACTCTATCTCACCTTGTTCAAACTCAAACGTTCTGAAAACATATTGACCTAGTGTGATCTCATTTCGAAAACTTTTTCCTATCTGACCAATCCCAAAGGGAAGCTTCACCCGTGTACTATCAAGTACATTTTTAAAGTTTGAAAAAATACCTTGAGCTGTTTCCCCTCGCATGTAAACTGTGTCTTTTTCTCCAGTCAAAGATCCCAAATGTGTTTTCATGAGTAGATCAAACTGTTTAGTTTCGGATACTGGATTTCCTTCTGGGCTCACTATTTTTTGCTTTTGAATAAATGCAGAAAGTTCTTCAATATTAAGTTCTTCAACAATCATTTCTTTAAATTCATCGTGGGCTTTTATCCAATCCTCAACAAGATGATCTGCCCGATACCTCTTGTGTGTCACCATATCTTCGACAACGGCATCCGCAAACGATCCTACATGACCTGATGCCTCCCATGTCTTTGGATGGAGGATGATTTGAGAATCGAGTCCGACCATATCTTTTCGTGTACGAATAAACCTCTTCCACCAGAGTTCTTTAATGTTTCGGAGAAGTTCAACCCCAAGTGGCCCATAATCATACCCATTTGCAAGTCCACCATATATATCTGAAGTTGGATAAATAAACCCTCTCCGTTTGGTGAGTGAAACAATTTCGTCCATAAAGTAATGTAATTTTTTGAAATGTGAGATTTTGCTTGCTCTTTCGCTATTCTCTAAGCAACAAACTACATTATAACACGGCGAGGAAGCCTTTTTTCAATAGTATTTTCAGCAATTTGAACAAGTTCTGAGAGTGGAAGTTCGCCATCTATATATCCCAATGTTTCAAGAAGTTTTTGGAGGTTTTGCTTCAATACCTGTACGTGATCTGTGTTCTTACTAAGCATTACAAAAAAATGCTGCATTCGATCAAATACGTCTATATCTTCTTGATCTTCTGGCATGAGTCCGTCGACGATCGAAAGAAATAAATATATTTGGTCAATTTTTGCATCAATTCGAAGTGATAAAAATCCTGAAATGAGCTCAGTGGATTGAAGATACCATATGCTTTTTGACTGACGTATCTGTGCTTTGATAAAGTTTCCAGTTTGAATATGTGCGGCACGTTTTGAGGTAAACGAGCGTATCCCTTTCGCAATCAAGGTCATTTTTCCATACTCTTTCGTGAATACAGTCACAAGGACGTCTTTTTCGAGCAGGTTTTTTCGTTTCAATACAAACCCCTGTATTTTTTGTAGCCTGTTCATATATAGTATTTCAGGCACCAAATATCATTCCAGTACTGTATCTTCTTTGAACGGTCCCGTAAACTGTTCTTTACCATCGATTTCGACAGTGAGATTTTGACGTTCAACGCCTGGTTGTTTTTGTACATACAATTTGTATCCATCTTTCGTGATAGAACTTGGAAGTTCATACTTGATTAACACTGTAGCAACGCCTTTTGGATCTACCGTCATAAATCCCTCAAAGACAGTCTTTTTAAGATCTTCATACGTCTTTGTCTTCGTTTTTGAACCATCAAACGATATCAATTTTGACCCTTCTGGAACATAAAATCGAATCCAGTTTCGGAGCGTCGCATTCAAGCACAGTCCTCCTCGTTCGAGATTACAGTCAGAAGCAGGATGTGGATTTTTGAATTTCATCGTGACTTCCCGGACTATTTTTCCACTTTCAAACGTCGTTTTTGAAGTCAGCTCTTCATCAATAAAGAGATTTGATTTTGCCCCAGCAAAATTTACATTATTCACATGAAGATAATCTCCTTCAACATCGATGATTCGTCCCGCATAATTCAAGCGTTCTACTGCAGCTTGCGCATCTTTGTCGATGAAGTATAAAAGGATATGCTTCTGATCCAAGTTCTCGAACATAGTTTGAGACAGTTGCCCCCAATACTTTGAAGGAGAAAATCCCACTGCTTTATAAAATAATTCGAGCATTAGGTTCCCCAAGATACGCTTTCTGTCTACTTTCACATAGTTTACCGGTCTATCTACAATATCAAACAAAGAATAGATCACTTGAGCGCAATCACACCGTTTATCGATATCAGCTGAAAAATTCAAACCATTCACTTGGGTATCTCCAAAGATTCTTAGCATATCAACAAGCACTTTTGAGTCCATGGCGATTATCCCGTCGTAGTCTACTTTTCTACTTGACTTTTGATAGAGTGAATCAAAAAGTTTCAAAGATTTCACATAATCCGGAGACAAGTTACTATCTCTTAAATATAATTTGGAGACATTTTTATGATAGGTTAGGATTTCTTCTGGTGCTTTGGGATGTACTACGATCGAATTATCAAGATCATAAATGTCACTTGAGTCTTTTATTGAGATTTTTCCTTTATTTATATTGAATATTGCAAAGAATGTATAAAATCCTCCAGTTGCACGTCGTTCTGCAGTGTTCTGAAAAAGTATCAGGTAGTTTTTCTCTTCTTCTGCTCCAAGAATATTTGGAAGTTGCTTGAGTAGTGGTTTTGCATCGACAAACATTGATGCCATTCCTTTAAATTGATCTTTTCCTTGTATAATTTGCGCTCTCACCTCTACGTCACCTATTTTTTCCGGGTAGCGATTGGGGTCTATTTGCTCAATTCGTTTCTCGGCTTCTTCTATATTTTTTGCGACAGAGTCAATACTTTCAAGCATCTTATCGAGTGTGAGTACCGCAGTCTGAAGTCTATCTTCTGCGCTTTTTTCATAAAAATTTTGCTCTCCTTGTTTGAAACCGATAAGATCTGCATAAGGATAAATCGCCTCAACTGACTCATCTGCGGCTTGTATGACAAATCTTCCCGCTTCAACACCATTTTTGAAGTCCTGGACATATGGGATAAATGTTGCCCAATATACAGTCTGCGCCTCTTTTTCGAATGCTTGATATTTTTTACCAAGCGAGTTTACACGCTTATCTACGAGATCTATATCGTTTAGCTTAATATCGGCCTGAAGTTTTTTAGCCTCATTTGCAACTTCCATTCCTTTTGCTTTGATCTTCATCACAGGCGAATACACAAACAGATATCCAAGAACTCCGAGAATGAGAATCAAAGCCCCAAAGACCGATGCCGTAATGAGGACTATTTTTTTGTTGAATGGAAAATGAAAGTTCTTTTTTAACGAACCAGAGTTTGAACTGGTGAGATTCAATGGACGTAATATTTTTTTCATATGGATATTCAGAGATTAAAAACCCCTCATAATATACTTGAGGATATGATAATTGTAATGGGTTAATTGAAAATATCAATTCAAAATCATATGGCTCCTTTACCTGTCAACATTATCAGTGGAGTTCGTGCTATTATGATAAAGTCATTGATAAGTGATATTCGCTCAACATATCGCGCATCTATGATGATCCGCTCATCAAAATGTATCTCCGATCTTCCTGATACTTGCCAAAGTCCTGTGATTCCCGGCTTAACCGAAAGGACTTTATTTACCAGTTTTTTTGCATGAGGATATTCATTTTGTTGATTTTCAAGCTCGTCTGGATAGTATGCTCGTGGGCCGACGAGACTCATGTCACCATGTAATACATTGAGAATTTGTGGCAATTCGTCAAGTGAGTGCTTCCTGATAAATTTTCCAATCGTCGTAATACGTGGATCATTTTGAAGCTTATAGCTTCCTTTTTTGTATTCTTCGTACAATTCTTTGAGCTGTGGATCTGTGCGAAGCATTATGTGGGCATTTTGAACCATTGATCGAAACTTATACATTTTAAAGCGTCTTCCGTGTTGTCCAATTCTTTCAGGAACATCTGCAAAGATTGGTCCTTCAGAAGATAGCTTAATCAAAATTGCGATAATAATTGCAGGAATTCCAAAAATAATTATTAAAACGAGCGAAAGAACCACATCCATGAGGCGCTTGGTGAAACGCTGATATATCTGTCCGCGAAGTGGAGAGCTCTGTTGATGCATGTACATGTGGAAATTATTAAGTTAGTTTTTCATTTTCAGTCCCTTGAAATCCTTCAACTATTTTTTTAATCTGTTGAACTGCAGATTTTCTGGCAACAAGGAGTACATCGTCGGTATTTACTACTAATATATCGTCAAGCTCTACCCCAACTATCATCTTCTTACCTTCGTAATTATATACGAGACTATCCTGGGAATTTTCAAGAAGCACTCGTCCTTTAGTGATATTGTCTTCGCTCTTATGTTCCAGCGCTTCTTTGAGAGCTTCCCATGCCCCAACATCACTCCAGCCAATATCTTCATTGACAACAAATGATGCACTGGCATCTATTTTCTCAAGTACCGCATTGTCGAAACTTATCTCGGGCATTTCTTTGTAATACTTCTTCAAGTTATTCTTAAACTCAGATACAGTAGAAGCATGTACAATCTTCTCTGCCGTTTCGTAAATTTCAGGAGAATGAGTTTTGAATAGTGAGTAAATATACTGTGGAGTGGAGACAAAATATCCGAGATTCCAACAATATTTTTTACTGTTGAGAAAAGCCTGAGCCATGTCTGCATCTGGTCGATATTTGAAATCTTTAAATTCGCTAAGATCAGTTTCTCCTACCTTTTCTATATGCTTTCCAATTTCAATCCATCCAAGATTTTCAGAAGCAAACCGTGGATTTTGGCCGATAAATACAATACATTTTCCTTTATTTTTCACATATGGCCCAACATCCATGAGAATTCTTTTAAATAGATCGATTTTTTTTACCAAATGATCACTCCATAGAATCACAACCGGTTCTTCTGGAAATTTTTTTGCCAAATATCCCATGATGAGGCAAACGGCTGGTCCAACATCTCGCTTTGCAGGTTCAGCTATGATATTTGCTTCGGGGATAAACGAGAGTTGTTCTTGTACCATTTTGACGTATTGTTCACCAGTGGAGATGAAGATATCTTCAGGTGCAAACTCTGGTTGAAGTCTTTCTGTAGCAAGTTGAAGTGTTGATTTATTTCCCACAACTTTTTCAAACTGTTTGGGAGATTTCTTCCTCGATAAAGGCCAGAGCCTAGTACCAACCCCTCCTGCAAATATTATTGCTTTCATATATATGTATTGATTGCGCGAATAAATTTTTCTTTCTGAAATTGTTCAAATATCGACGCCTGATCTTCTAAATTGTACTTATTATGGTCGAAATCTGCAACCGCATCGCTCAAAGCATCGACAGATTGATTATAAAATAACAGTCCAGTCTTCCCGTCAATGATAGTTTCGCATGCACCACCCACGCCATAGGCGATTACCGGACAACCAAAAAACTGAGCTTCAAGCGCGACATATCCGAAATCCTCTTCCTGTGGCATGATCAATGCTTCAGCTTGTGAGTAAAGAACCCCAAGTTCTTGATCAGTGACATCTTGAATAAACTGAATATTATGACTTGCCATTGCTTTGAGTTTTTTTCCCTGAGTGCCTTTTCCGACGATTATTAATTTTTTATCTGGAAACGTATTGAATGCTTGTATTGCAAGATCAACTTTTTTGTATGGTTCAAGACGTGAAACAACGAGGAAATAATCACTTTTGTCATCCCGAACTCGATTCGGGATCCAGTGTTTATTGTTTACTGCTTCCTGCTTAATGCTTTTCCAATACTCCTCATCAAACGGCGGGTAAACAACCGTAGATTCTCGATTGTAATATTGTCGGCATCTATCTGCAACTGTTTGGGAAATCGAAATAATCTTGTCAGGTCTTTGTGCTACAATCACATCCCACCGCTTCAAATAGTGAATAAAAAATTGAATAATCGGTCGCATAATCCAATAACTCTTAACTCCTAACTCATAACTCTTGCCTTGTCCCCAAAGCCATCTGGTGGGTGTTAATAAAATACACACATGTTTTGTATGCGGTTGAGTGATAACCGATTTAGCAAATGAAGAAGTAACCGATATAACGGTATCGTATGACCTAAAATCAAAACTTTCAAATGCAAATGGAAAAAATAGCAATGAAAGAATGCGGCTCTTTTTTATGAATGAAGGCAGTCCTTGCATAAAAGATGTCTTCAGCCTGTCATCCCGGACTTGATCCGGGATCCATGCCGCTTTTTTATAATCAACATAACTCGTATACCACTGCGCCTCAGGAAACATCTCATGAAGCACGAGAAGCATCCGCTCAACCCCACCCCACGAATCCATCCAGTCGTACACTATGGCTATTTTCCTGTCTCGCATAAAGGTATTATATATGACAATGAGTAGTGCGTTTTAACTTCTCCTATTGTGGATCCACAAAAAAGTTGTGGTGTGTTTTTTAGTATCCACAATTATCCACAATTTAACCTCAAACCCACTTTCAGTTGTGGACTCCACAATTTGTGGGTCAGTTGTGGGTAAAAAGCCATCCACAATTTATGTTTTGCCGCGCACCCAAACTGTCATTCTGACCCCGCTAAGCGGGGGAAGAATCCATGTAGCAAATTCAAAGGCAATATGAGACTCAGATTCATTTTTAAACCCGTCGAATTCGATGGGTTTGAAGATTGAGTTATTCACTTCTGATAAAGATTGTTTCTTTGACTATAATAGAGTGAGGAATGAGTTGATAATTAGGATAGAATAGTAATATGGTGGATCAAAATATCAAGTTTTTGGAGATAAAACTGTGAAAAAGGAACTTGTTGTAAAAAATATAAACATCAATTTCTTCTCACAAAGGGAAGAGGATTACATTTCGCTCACAGACATTGCAAAATTTAAAAATAAAGAGACAACGGGAATGGGAAAAAATACACAATCCAAATTCTAATGTTACTGAATTCCGTAACATTAGAAATGAATCAGGTTCGAATGGGTATGTTTTGTCTGGTAAACATCTGGCAACTGTTAAGTAATACTTAACAGTTCAAATAAATCTGTGCCTACTTCAACCCCGCAGGTCACGGTTTTCTAACTCCTAGCCATATTAACTTCTGATAAAGATTATTTTATTCCCAACACCTTCAACTATTTTCTCTTTTTTATAATTCCCAATCTCCGTATCCCGTATTTTTCAAACTCTTCTTCCCATGCAATGGCACACCTCATACGTTGGGTAAAGCACTCTGCATCATCCATTTTTTGAATTTCATCCTTTGTATATTTGTTGAAAAAATCTCGTTCGCCCAAACGCTCTGCTATTTCATCCCAAAAAACATGCTCATCGTATCTCTCAATGAGGCTTCTTATTGATGGCTCATCATCCATCTCAAATGTTTCAAAATATCTATTTAATTTTTCATCGTATTCCACATATTCTCCGTATCCCATTTCCTTTGCAAAAGAAAAAAAGTAATTACGAATATCTTTAATTCCCTCATCTTCTTTCATATCTGCCTCACAAATAGCATTTGCCATCCATTCGGCCATATACAGAGCTCGGAGCAGATGCCAATATTGTTTTTTTGTTATATTTATTTTCATTTTATGTATTCTTTTTTTGGTTTTTTTTAATCTTTTTCAATTTTTTCTTTTGTGCCTTGTGCTCATCTATCGCACGAACAAAATCTTTCGTTTTTTGTTCTATTTCAAGATAGGTATCAAAATCAGAGATGTAGTTTTTATCTTGTTCAACACGATATTTTTCATACTCTTTTAAAGCTAGTGCCTCGGCGACTTCGTGACTCACCTTGCCCAAATCGAGTAATATCGCATGCTCGTTAAATTGCAAAAAGGCATCAAGCTTCGCTACCCAATCTTTCATATACATAATTATTCCGCGTTTTGCCTGCATTTCAGCATAATCAAGATACATCGTTACAATTCTATTAAGATAATCAAGCTCTTTTTCTTGTAAATAATTTTTGGCAATTATCACATCAGCTTCTCGGATAGATCCCTTGGGTGCATTTTTCCAACTCGTTAATCCCATATTTTGTTTTTTACTATCCACTCTTCCATGAATTATTTCTGCAGCAGTTTGCCCTGTAATTGCAAAGTGAAGCTTGTTCTGCACGGTTGCAAAGAACAACTTTGTAATTTCTTCATTGGGGTTATAATCAGCACTACACTGTGCATAGATATCGGTTACTTTTTGATACATTCGTCTTTCGCTTGACCGAATATTTCTGATTCTTGCCAACTGTTCTTCAAAATAATCTTTGCCAAAAATAGTATTGGGGTTTTTTAACCGCTCGTCATCCATAGTAAAGCCTTTGATGATATATTCTTTGAGTCTTTCAGTCGCCCAGATGCGAAAAAGTGTAGCCTTGGTAGAATTGACCCGGTAGCCTACAGAAATAATTGCGTCTAAATTATAGTGTTTTGTCTTATATTTTTTACCATCACTGGCAGTTACCGAGAATTCCTCGGTAACTGAATTTTCATGCAATTCAGCGCTTTCAAAAATATTTTTCAAGTGCAAAGAAACATTATCGGTAGAGCAACCAAAAAGTATAGCGATCAACTTTTGTGTCAACCATATATTTTCATTATGGAGATATATCTCCACTTTCACTTTGCCATTTGGGGTTGTGTAGAGGAGAAACTCGGTAAAGCTGTTTTGTTTAACAATTTGTTTATTCTTTGTCATAATCTTATATCTCAATTGCTCCACTCATAAGTCGTGGTAATAATAAATCCCGGGCATATGTCTGCCCAAATTTCTTCTAATGCAATAATATTTTCATCTTTGGTCACTCGTGCGAGTATAAGTCCGACTGCAAGTGAATGGGTGATATATGGTATATCTTTCCCTTTTCTTTTTTTCTTTGTGTCTATTTCATGAATTTTTGTAGTAAATGTAATGGCTTTATTGATAATTTTTGTATATATCATAGGGTCTCAAAATATCATTTCAATTTTTATTAAAATCTCAAAGAAATCAGAAAACTTTTTTATGTCATTTGTACTTAATTTAATCTTTTTATTTTTCATCTCCAGCTTTTGAAATTTTATTAAGTTTATATATTGGGTGATATCTATTCTAAATCGATCTTCTTAACTTTTTGACTCAAAAAATCAATTAATATAATCGACAAAACAATCTGATAGTTAAAAATATGCAAAAACATATCGTTTAAGCAGCATTAATTTGGAAAGTATTTGGGATAGTAGTATAATTTTTATTACTAAAAAAATTCTCAATTTTATTTAACTCTTGGAGTGAGAGTGAATTGGATAATGACTCTGCTATTCGTTTTGCAAGCAAACATGGGACTGCGTTACCAATTTGAGAGGCGATCTCTCCAACATTTCCAGAAAATCTATAAATATCTGGAAAAGTTTGGAGACGTGCCGCTTCCCTTAACGAAATAGCTCTGTCTTGTTCTGGATGTCCATATCTTCCTTTTGATATCATTACGCAGCCACCTGTTATTGTTGGTGATGGTGAATTCCATTTCATCCTTCCATATACATCCTTATACCCGTTTGTCTTTTTGTGACATTCTAAAATGAGATCGTCAGGCCAAGACGATCTACTTCCTCCGTCATGAGGTGTATTTGCTATTCTCTTCAGATTGATGTCTGCCAAGTTAGAAGCAACATGTAAATGATCTATCTTTGATTTTTCACCTGCTTTAATTACTTGTAATTCTCCGATCGCATTTTTAACACTATTCCACGGTGGTAAAGTACTATCTAAAATGTCTGGATTACGGTTTGTTTTTGTAGGAAAAGCTAATCTAATTTTTTTATTATTTGTTCCCAATAGTACCAGCCTTTTTCTTTTTTGAGGTACTCCGTAATCGGCCGAGTCTGCAATTCCATGAACTGTGTAATAACCGATTTCTTTTAATCTTTGTAATACTTCAAGAAAAATAGATTTACCAGCACCACTGGCTAAACCCGGAACATTTTCCATAACGAATGCCATGGGTTTAATTTCCTCTACTATTCGAAGAAATTCGTAAATCAATCTATTCCTGGGGTCGGTAAGACATTGGGATTTTCTTCTTGCCGTAGAAAAACCTTGACAAGGAGGACATGCAATAATAATTATCTTTTTCCCATTGGAAACTCCTGCTGCGTTGAGTAAGTCCTTTGAAGAAACGTTAGAAATATCTCCTTTAATAACGTGTGCATTTGGGAAGTTGAGCTTGAATGTTTCGGATGCATGAACGTCTATATCTAAAGCAACTTTTATATCAAATCCTGCCTGCGCGAACCCTACTGCTGAGCCTCCACAACCAGAAAACAGATCTATAACTTTATATAGTTGGTTCACGTTTTTTAGTATATCACAAATTGAATTTACCCAATGAAGAATTTTAAATATTAAATCTATTTTTTAGTTACTTTAGAGCTTTAAGAATCTTATTGATCTCTTTTTCAGGGTTTTTCTTTAAGTCTTTATCCCAAATTTTTATAACTTTCCATCCGTTTTCGTTTAAATGTTTATAATTCTTTCTGTCTCTAATAATGTTTTTTCTTATTTTGTCTTGCCAAAATTTCTGATAGAATTTTTTTTCTATCTTAAATCTCTTTCCGTGCCAAAACTCACCGTTTATAAATACTGCAATTTTTTTATCTGGAAAAGCTACGTCAGGTTTTCCTAATGTATTGTAATGCTTCTCATATTGAATATTTAAATTATCCAATGTACTGAAAACAAAAAGCTCAGGTTTTGTATTTTTCGATTTAATACGGGACATATTGTAACTTCTTTCTGCAGCTGTATGTTTATCCATAGAATGTAATTATTTTAACATATTATAAATAGACAACGTATTTACTAAGGGCGTTGAATATTATATAAATATGTGTTATATATATATAAAATATGAGTAACAGTATTAAAATAGAAAGATTTAAGAGACTAGCTACATATCGGACAAACCAGATTCTTACTAAGCTGAAAATTCTAGGAAACTGTGCAAATAAGAGTGCTTACGAGTATACTGAAGACGAGATTAATAGAATATTTATTGAGATAGAAAAAATGACACGTTTTACTAAATCAAAATTCTATATCCAGAAGAAATCGGAATTTAAACTATAATGTCTGAAGATACTTACAATTTTCCATCACTAAGCGGAGGCGAAGAAACGGGCTTCCATGATCCTTTGATATATAATTTTAATGGTGAAATTCTATATCATCTTACTCGTGAGTCGATACAAAATATCGTTGATGCAAAAGATCCTATTGCAAGCGGTCCGGTAATTGCAGAATTCAAATTATCAGCTATAACCGCAAGTTCTCTACCTAATGCAGATAAGTTAAAAGAAGTTTTTGGAGCATGTTGGAGACATGAAAAAAATGATAATGGGGAGGGTGTTAATTTTTTTAAAAAAGCATATGATCTAATTAATGATAATAAATCGATTTATATTCTAAATATCAGTGATTACAATTCAACTGGTTTATTTGGAGGAGAAGAAGATCGAGAAGGTGCATACTATAAACTAATGAAGATATCTGGTTCTTCAAATAAAGGGGCAGGTAAGGGCGGCACTTACGGGTTAGGAAAGGGAGCTTATTTCAGACCTTCACTCTTCAGAATGATATTTGTTTCAAGCATATGGGGAAACAATGAATCTGTTTTTCAAGGTAAATTACGCCTAGTAAGTCATGAATTGGAAGGCGATATTAAGCAAGGTATTGGTTTTTATCATAATCCTTCTGTAAGAGTCGCATCAGAAATTCCTGAAATGTTTAGACGCAAGGAGAAAGGTACAAGCATTTTTATCATTGGGTTTGAGGATTTAAAAAATTGGCAAAAAAAAATGATGGTATCTGTTCTCCGTTATTTCTGGCTGGCTATTCTTGAAGGAAATTTAGAAGTAAAAATTGAAAATACTATTGTAAATGCAGAAAATGTTGAATCTAAACTGAAAGAATATTTTTCAGAGGCAAAGGTGTTTGAAAAAGACAATCCTTTGCCCTATTACAAAGCTTATCGAGATGGAGAAGTAATTAATAGTAGGTTGAATACTTTAGGTAACGTTGAACTAAGAGTATTTTTTCAAAAAGATTTTCCAAGAAGAGTTGAATATTTTAGAAATACCGGTATGGTTATACAAAATAAACAACATCAATCTGGAAAAGGTTTTGCTGGTGTTTTTATATGCGGCGATTCGAAAGGTATATTACGCAAGATGGAAGATCCAACGCATAGCAAGTGGAGTAAAGACGTCCCTGTTACTACTGACATTCAGGAGAAGAATCTTTATGCCGAGGCGGAGAATGAGCTTAAAGAATTCGTAGCGAATAGTCTAAGTAATCTTACTGCAACAGTAGAGACTACAACTTCAGTCATCAAAGATTTAGACAAGTACTTTTATTCTCCAGCCGATGAAAATGATTTGGATAAACTCGGTAATCCTGAGAGTATTGAGGGACAGATTGTAAATGAAGAAACGGGATCATTGATCCGAGGTGAGAATATTATTGAGAAAACACCAAAAATTAATATACAGGTTACAAATCCAACACATACATTTGGTGAACTAGAAGGAAATGAAGGAAAAGGAGGTCGACATGGTGGTGGCAAAGGAAATGGGGAAGAACAACCTGCGCAACCGGAAGAAAAAGGTACAAATATAGTTAAAATCAATAAGAATATTAAGTTTCGAAGATCTTTTATCACTAAAAATGAGGTATTTCCTGAACATAATATAATTATAAGTGGAGAAAAGGGTGAACAATTTAATATGGAAGTAAGAGTAGGCACAGAAGATTCTTTCGATGTTGTATATATAAAGGAAGCTAGGGACCAGAAAGGAAATAAGCTCATTGTAAATGAAAATCAGATTAAAAATATTATTATTCCCGACGAAGGTGTATTAAAAATGATAGTTATATTTAACGAACCAGGTAAATATTCATTAAATCTCAAAGGATATGAAAATTAATAATTTACTTTTACCTCATCCAGTTTTAGGAAGAGGAGATGATGTAATGGGTAATTTTAAAGTGAATGTAGACGGATTTACGGTTCAACAGAACATTCAGAAAACAAAACTATCAATTGATCTTTTTTTGGAAAATAAGACATTAGAACAGCTTATTTCTAAGGAAGAAGCGCTTTTTAATGTAGAAATTGAATGCCCAGCAACTTTTTATAGAACATCATTCATATCAATAAAACCGAGGTTTGAAATCGAGATTGATAAAAACTATTTAAGAGAAAGAGTGAACGTCGCTTTTTATATTACTTCTAACAAAAAACTTGAATATAAAAATGAAGGCGCAAATTCTGATTATGAGAACTCTTCATTTGAAGTTAACGAGGGAGATGTACTTGGATCTGCTGGAAGCACATCGTTTAACGCTTCGATTTTATGGGAAGATTTAAGAAGGATATTTAACATTATAAAGATTGAGAAAGACCAGGAGAGAGATGAAGGGTCAGCAATTTTTAAATTAAACAACGACATAATTTATATTAGTTTATCAAAAAAAGATTATATCAGCTATGAAAATTACAGGAACGAAAGTGATAACTTTACCTGGATATATCACGCTTCATTGGTTTTTCCTGCCCTCATATATGCATTAAATGAAATGATGTCCGAAGAAAGAGCAGATGATTATAAACAATATAAGTGGTTTATAGTCCTTGACTCAAGGAGGGCAAACGAAGCAGAAGTTCGAAACATATGGAATCCTGAAAATATTCCTGAAATCGCACAAATTATGATTGGTAGACCACTAGCTAGAATGCTTTCATCAATTGAACAACTTTCAACCAAACAAGGAGAGGATTAATATGGCATATCAAAAAGTATTTAAAAGTAATTTTATAGCACAGTTAGTAAAAGGGCTCGAAACAAATAATGACTCTATTATAAAATTGTATGAAAAAGAGATATTTCCTATCACTGAAGAAGACTGTCTGATTGATATCAGGGTGACAGTTCCGGATGAAATTAAACTTGTTATTCCCGACAAAAAAAACTTATATAGTTTTGAAAATGCAAAGATTGTATTTAATTTATTTAAAAGCTTACCTTTGATTAAAGCTTCCGATCCAGGTCTTTGGACTTATTTGACTCACTTTACTTTCTGGAAGTATATGAAAAAAAGATGGCCTATCGAAGAGCAATCTAATGAAAAAAAAGGCTCATTCATTCTTGAACATTGGTTTGTTAAAAATGTAGGAGCTGCAGATTTGGCCAGGAACGGAATTTCTTCCTTATGGTGGGGTAGTTATTTAACATACGATGAAAGCAAAGAAGATCCATATGAGTTGACTGAACAACTTTTATCAATGTTGGATTTTTATAGAACTCTTAGAGTGTGTTTGGAAATCCTATAATTGATAGAGTTTAAATTGTTTTCTTTTGTAACCAAGAGGGCAGTAGGAAGCTCTACCACAGATTCTCCGCAACATAATCCGTATCATTGCCCAGTAAATAACT
>Ga0210057_1002062_pt1 | contig 29304 bp, 52 predicted proteins | sample CryGeyCG2114_010_2_FD_183968 | JGI IMG/M metagenome (GOLD analysis project Ga0210057, IMG submission 183968) | Groundwater microbial communities from aquifer - Crystal Geyser CG10_big_fil_rev_8/21/14_0.10 (SPAdes) (version 2) | ecosystem: Environmental > Aquatic > Deep subsurface > Groundwater ...
AAAATATCGGAGATAAAAATTGCAACAAAATGCTTGCTTTTATTTCAAATAAGCTTACAGAAGGCAGAAAGGAAAAAACATCTGTGGAATATGATATGTATTTCACAAGAGTCTAAAGGTGAAAAATGTTGACAAAAATAGCCGATGGAGTCTGGTTTAACAAGGACACTGGAGAAACCTGTAGTCTTCGCAATCCTGAGCCTGAGCCTGAGCCAAAACTCAAACTCTCTGGCAGACGGCATAAGATAGCACAGGAACGAAAGGTTGACATGACAAAGTATTACCAGCAAGGACTTACTCCTGTGCAGATTGGTAAACTGATGGGGCTATCCCCAAAGACGGTATATGCAGGATTATACTATTTGAATATCAGAAAAATCAAAAGGAGGTAAGGATGCAAAAGCTTAAGGAATTGCTTGGTAAGGGAGGAATACTAATTGTCTCAATGTTTCTAACTGGGTTAGTGTTAATACTAACACTGGTATTGGTGTTAAAATCTATGTCCGAGGCGTCCATGCCTAAGAGGGTTGCTGAATGTGCCATCCCTACGGTAATCAGATCAACAGCTACTGCATATACAGCCTGTGTTAAAAAGTGTGATGATACTCCGATAATAATAGCAACAAACCAGCGTGTTCGAACAGATATATGTGGTGTGAGCAGGGATATTGAAACTTACTTCAATATGGGAGACCAGATATATTTTTGGTCAAATGGCAAAGTAAGGCGGGCTTTAGTGGCTGATAGGATGAATGCCCGATAGATAAATAGGATTGATGTGTTGGTAGAAACAAAGGCTAATGCTAAAGCCTTTGGAAAGCAAAATGTTATTGTTCGGAAGGAGGAGAACGATGATTAATCCAGTATTTTTAAAGGCGTTAATGGTTGAAAAAAATGTGATGAATATATTAAAAAGGATACCTCACCAGTGGGTTGAAGTTAAGGATGGAGCAGTTGTCTTTTTCAATACTCCAAAAACAGGGAAAAAGCTGTATCTTGCTTTCCCGCTACCTAATATAGATAACAATGCTTTTTATGAGGCAGTGGGGAGGCTGCCACAGGTTATAGAGATTGAGAACGGAAAATTTAATGCAAAGGAGTGATATAAATGAATAGATAGAACATGGGCAAAGGAAAAGGCAGAGGCGGCAGGAGACCACTGGGCAGCACAGGCAAGGGTGAGGGCGATAGAGACAGCAGAGATATGGGCATGGGTAGCAGCGTAGAGGCAAAGATAGCGGAAGAGGCTGCTGATTGAAGGATGGCATGGCACGGTTTGGCAGAACCAGAGAAGGGCTATTACCAATGAGTGTTTTCAAGCAACGACTTCTTGTCTGGCAGTATCAGCAAAGAGTTATTAATTTTTTTTAAGTTTTTTATTAATAATTTTACAATCATAAAGGCTATGCCTGTATTGAGTTAGGGTAACTTTTTAAGTTTTTTTATTAATATTCAACTCAAAATATTAATGATAGATTAATAAAAGGAAAAAAAGGAGGTGTAATATGGGAGCAGATAATTACACAAAATGTCCTAATTGCATCAGGAAAGCAGAAGAAAAGAAAGATGTTACTAAAGAGATTGTAGGTAACGACTTAAGAGAAGATTATGAGGTGGGGTTTATAGAAGGAGATTTTTACATATTTTATAATGCCCGTTGCTCTAAATGTGGGTTTACTTTTAAGTATGAAAAGAAAAACAGGGAGGAAGCAACATGAATAATCCTTTACCTAATTTACAGGAGCTACTACATAAAAACGGTTGTGCTTATGAGACAAAAGATGATTTTGTGCAAGATAATACACATTATTTTCTATATGAAGTTGATAAGCGAAGGTATCCTTGGCTCAAAGACAGATTTTTTATTCGTGGTTTACAAAGTTTTAACCATAATAATTGTAACATTATCGATGTTGAGATAGTTGCTCCCATGGATACAGTTTTATGGATTTGGCAAAAGCTCAAAAGGAATGACAAATAATAGGGAAGGAGGTAAAAATGATTAATCAAATACTTTTAAATGAGGGACAAGCACTGATAGACACACTAAAAATTGTCCCTCATGAGTGGGCTGAGATTTCTGGCGGGGCAATATTATTCTTTCAATCACTTGATGGAACAAAGCATTTGATTGCTTATCATCTGCCAAATTTGACAAATAAGGATATAGCTATATTTTGGGAGCAGGTAAGGCAACATCCTCTCGCCCAAGAGACAAAATTAAAGGTTTGTCTTGAAAAAAATAAAATAATTTAAAATACCATCTGTGGATTATATGCCTCCCGTGTATAGATAAGAGCAAATAAAATGAGCATAAAAATATATCATCAAAATGTTTTTGAAAGATGGCAGATAGAGGATACCAGTGTTCAAGCAATAATCACATCCCCGCCCTACTATTCACTTCGAAAATATGATATTCCTGATGTAATAATTGGTGGAGATAAAAATTGTAACCATAATATGGAATTAAACAGCAATACTTGTCAAATTTGTAATGCGTGGAAAGGTCAATATGGCTTAGAACCTACCTATACGCAATATTTATCAAACTGTATGCTCTGGATTGAAGAGGCATGGAGAGTGTTAAGGGATGATGGTTGCCTTTTTCTGAACATCGCAGATACTTATGTTTCTGCTGGTGGTGCCTCTCGGCACAGAGGGTATGGTGATCCTAAATATCCTAACGGTAGAAACAGTAATTTTGATGAGCCATCAGCATATCCACAGCCGTTTGTTAAGACTAAATCTAAAATGCTAATTCCTGAAAGACTGATGGTAATGATGGTAGATGCAGGGTGGATAATAAGAAATCATATCGTCTGGTTTAAGGTAAATGGTTTACCTGAAAGCGTAGCCGATAGATTTTCAAAAAAGTGGGAGACTGTGATTTTTGCAGTCAAAAAACCAAAGTATTTTTTTAATCTTGATGCAGTAAAAGAGCCTCATAAACAGGTTAGTATTGACAGACTTAATCGTGCTGTAAGTAATACAAATAAATGGGTTAACAGTGCCAATGGACAATCTCCAATGGGATTAAGTCAGCCAAGACCAAATATAAATACAAAAATTAGCAAAGAAGATGCTGAGACATTTAGTAGCCCAAGAGCGAGAATACATAGGGATAAAATATTGGGGTTAAATACTAATAAAAACAATAGGAGAAGAAATATTTCTAAAGGGAAAAATCCCGGTGATATTTGGGAGATAGCAACACAACCTTCCAGCGAAAAGCATTTTGCTATGTGGCCAGAAAAACTTGTAAGAAAAATGATTTTATGCAGCACAAAAGAGGATGATATTGTCCTTGATCCCTTCTGCGGGAGTGCCACAACAGGTAAGGTTGCCATAGAATTACGAAGAAATTTTATCGGTATAGACTTGGGATATGCTGATATTCAGGAAAGAAAACTATCTAATGTCTATGTCAAGCCATACGATATATTTGAGATATATCAAAAAGGCAAAGGAGGTAATTAAATGAAATTCGATAGTCAAAAAGATTTGATTGGGTTGGAGGTTAAAGCGATTAAAGGACATATCTCGCACAAAAGGGGATGCTATGGCTCTATTTGTCAAAATTATGGCAATTGTGCATTGAAAGAATGCAATGGTCTTTTTGTAAAAAAAGATAAAAAATATGAAAATAAGCAGAAATAATGGTTGACAAATAAGTAAAAATAATATACAATCATAAAATAGTATAAAGAAGGAGGTATTAGGAATGATTGAATATTTGAAAATAAAAGAAGTTGCCAAGATTGCCAGAGTCAGTAGACAAACAATAGATATTTGGATTAAAGAGAAGAAATTGCCTGCGGTGAAAATTGGTGGATCATGGCGAATACCTAAAGAAGATTTTTTAGCATGGCTTAAAAAAGTTAATTGAGGGAGGAATTTATGCAGGAGAAATCAATACCAATTAAAGAAAAACTCCCATGGTTTAAGTTTTATCCTCAAGATTGGCTTGGCAATTTGAAGTTAAAACAATGTAGTTTGGCTGCAAGAGGTTTATGGATGGATCTAATTTGTATCATGATTCGTAGCGAAAAAAGAGGATTTTTGTTAATAAATAATCACATTCCAAGTATAAAAACGCTCTCAATTTTGCTCGGAATTGATACAAAAGCAATACGAAAAAATCTTCAGGAACTAACAGAAAAAGGAGTAATAAAAAAAACAAATGATGGCATTTATTACTCATCAAGAATAATAAGAGATGTTGAGGCTCAACGAGTTTCAAGGGAATATGGAAAAAAAGGTGGCAACCCTACCCTTAACCCTACCCTTAACCCTACCCTTAACCCTACCCTTAACCCTACCCTTAAGGCGAGGGTTAAACTAGAATCAGAATCAGAATCAGAATCAGATATTATATGTCGAGATGCTAATTTAAATACAAACATTAATCATTCCACAACAGAAGAAAACAGCAAGCAAGGAGCTTGCGATTGTGTAGCTTTGAAAACTAAAAAGATTACCACTGTAAATAATTATACCGCTGGAATTACGCAGATTATCGACTACTTAAATACTCGGTTAAGCAGTAAGTTTAGCACAAAAGCAAAGACAACTGTTAGGGTATTAACTGCACGGCTAAAAGAAGGGTATGTCTTGGAAGATTTTTATTTTGTAATTGATAATAAATTTATTGCATGGGGGAAAGATCCCAAGATGAGTAATTTTCTGCGACCCGAAACACTCTTTGGTGAAAAGTTTGACGGCTATCTGAATGAAGTATCATTAATTCCCAAGAAAGCAAAGGATAACATAAATGGAATTACAGCAGATTAAGAACATAGACATTCTTACCGTTGCTGAAAGATTGGGTATCCCAGGACAAGGGCGGAAACGGATGTGTTATCGGGGACACGATAAGGCAACGGCAAGCCTTATGTTCCCCAAAAATGGGAATTACTTTATTTGTCATGGTTGCGGGATTAAGGGTAGTGTAATTGATTTAGTTATGAATTATTTGAATATAGAATTTATTGCAGCCGTTGAATGGTTGACAGGTGAAAAAATGAAAAGTAAAAAGGATTATCAGCAAATGGAAAAACCAATAGCAAAATCGATTATAGATTATCAGGATATTTACTGGCTCTTTCTTAATTGCTGCGAAAAGCAGGGAGCAGTAGAATATCTTGGTAGCAGAGGAATATCAAAACAGACTGTTATTGACTCAGAGATTTACTGTATATCTCCTGATGGTGTCCACAGGATTGAGCAAAGGATGTTGGATGGGAAACCATCAGAATTCATAAAAGGGATACCAGAAGAACGATTGATAAAGTCTGGGCTATTTTATTCTACATCAGGCAAACCCCGATTGATATTTCAAAACCATAGGCTTATTTTTCCTTATTTTAATCAAGATTTTACAGTTATACAGGGGATACAAGGTAAGCGTATTGATAATATCGAAAGAGCTGGAAAATTCATTTGCTTATCAGGTTTTTCTTTGCCACTATGGAATTATCCACCCACAGATACCAGCATTCCTGTAGTGATTTGCGAAGGAGTAATTGATGGCTTAAGTTGCATTGAGTTAGGGGTAGGTTATCCGATAGGGGTAGCAGGAGTAAACAGTAAGGCAATATTTGATCCCCAAGTGATAAATAATTTGGGGAAATTTGATGTGATAGTGGCAGGAGACAATGATATTGCAGGTCGAGAATTTAACCTAAAACTCACAAAAGAATTTAACAGAGTTCATGAAGTTATGCTAAAAGCAATATCGCTGGGTAACGCAAAAGACTTGAATGATTTTTTAATATCCCAAAAAAGTAGGCAAAAATGATTAGTATTATAGAAAGCACAGTATCAGATTGCAGACAAAAAGACTTTATTTATTATCTACAAAGTGAAATAGGGCTTAATATTTTTCAATCTCCAGAGGATATACCAAAGAATTTTTATGAAAATATTATAAAGAAGATAAATGAAATACAAGATAGCTGGAAAGAAACTGAAACATTCGTAATGTTTGATAAGGATGACACAAACGATGATAAAATTATTCAATTATATAATGCAGACACAAGATTTGCATTATTGCAAGAGAGAGGAACAGATTTGTTAAGGGATGGATTATTTATCATTGGCGGTGAGTCCTCATCAGGAAAGTCAAGTTTTGTAACAGATTTGGCACTGTCAATTTTGAGTTGTGATAATGGGTGCTGCTTAATATCCTTTGGGTTAGATGATAATAAATTTATTACCAGAAGACGGATTTATTCGCAAATGTTAAATAGAAATACATTCAAAAATAGTCCAACAAAAGAGGAAAAGGAAAGAGTAAGAAACATAACCAATAGAGTTTTATGTTTAGAAAAAATTACAATTGGGAAAATTTCTAAAGCTGTGGAATTTGTAAAAAGAGAGACTGGATGCTCAAGAGTTTTGATTGCAATAGATTATTTTCAAATATTCCCACAGTTATCAATTATTGACAGAAGATTATTTCTGAATGATACATTGATAATGATTAAGGACATACAAAAGAAATATCAGGACGAAGGTGGTTGTATTTTATTTTTATTATCTCAATTAGGTAGAAACAAGGATGGGCAATATAATTACAGAGAAACATCGGAGATTGAAAATGTTGGAGATGTTGCCTTAGACCTAACACCGATAAAAGGGACAGAGAGAGATATTCAAATAGAAGTCAAAAAGAATAAAATTGGACGGCGTAGGATGAAATGGCAAACAACAATTTATGAAGATTTTACTTTTTCCATGATTGTAAAAAAAATAACTACTGCTGATGCCGAAGATAATTCAAGGCGGGGTAGATGAAAAATTACTATATTCCTCATACAAAACAAGGCTTAATATTATCGTTGGTTGTTATGGGAGTAAAAATTCCAAGCAGATTAAAAGCGATGGACAAAAAACAGCTATATGCGATATATTTTGCCGTAATGGACAAACAGGGTAAAGCAGTGACTAAAATATAGCAGCAAAATAGCAAGGATAGGGCAAAAGTCAATTAAAAGCTGCATTTAGGTTATATTATAGGGCAAGGAAATAAGTATCCTCTAAATCGATTTAAGGAGCTTTGGCAGTTGTTTGGAAAAAACGAACTACTGAAAAATAAAGAAGGATGTGAATTATGAAAATACAGGAGGAATGAGGATGGGAGAAATAAGATTTGTGGTGGTGGGTAGATCTGTTCCAAAAGTGAGGATGACACAGAAAAGCTACTGGAAACTAGCAGCGAAACTGTGTCTTGAATATCAACAATTAGTGGCTTATTCACTGCTGAAGGCAACAACAGCACAGGAAAGAGCAGCCTTTTTTGTGGGACAAAAATATTTCAGGATAGACTTATTTATTTACCTTGCGGCGGTAATTAATACCCACTACACCTGTCCTTTCTGCAAGAGGACATGGAAAGCTAAGCCAACAAAGAAATTTGTTGTTTGCCCTGGGTGTAAAGCTAAAAGCTCTGTAACCTATGATTTGCCTCTTCGGCGTGGAGACAAAGACAATTATGAAAAATCAATATTTGATGGTATCCAGCATGCTGTTAATGATATATTTAACGACAAGCAAGTATTATCAGGATATTCTGAGATAATTGCCACGCATGAAGTTGAGCGGGTAGAAGTAGTCATCACTCCATATGTATTGAGGATAGAAAAATAAAGGAGGAAAAAGAATGGGGAATACACGGCAAGAGCATAAGTTTTTGATTTTTAGTCTATGGATTATAGGTTTTGGAGTGTATGTAACGCTAATAATCTCTATTCTTTTGATGCTGGATAGAATAAAAATATAAGGAAGTAGAAAATGGAAAGCAATAATGAGGCAAAGGTCTTGATGGAAAAAAAGTCAACCAAGTATTCTGCGATAGTTAAAAATATTGTTTCAAGGTTTTTCTTGGGTAACTATCTTACCAAAGAATGTCAAGATGTTCGGAAGAAGGCTTTAAGCGATAGGAAAAAGGAAGATTAAAATAAAGAAGAAGGAACGAAAGGAGAAGGAACAAATTAAGGGGGAGAAATTAGATGGAGAATCATAAAGATGCCTATGAACAGCATTACAAAATGTGGGATTGGTTAAGTAAAAATCCTAAGGCAGAAAAGGAGGATTATTTTATACAGGAGACTAAGGTGTCTTTACATGATTGTTTTTTATGTGACATATACTTCCATGACAATTGTAATGGTTGTCCTTTGAAAGTAGTTAAACAAGCATGTAATCCAATGACTTCTGATAATTGGTATGAACAATGGAAAATTGCACGAACATTTTCAATGCGAACATACTACGCAGAACTAATTCGAGATGTAGTTTTGCAAAAGGAGGGGAAAAATGAACAAGAAAGACTTTATTGAAATAATGACAGAATTAAAGTTAATATCTGATGCCTCGAGTAAAATCGATAAGGCAATGAAGGAGTTAAGCCCTGATTTTGGAGGATTTTTGAATGATAGGGCAGAAAGTTTGGTGGTAAAACTGCTCAAAAAAGCTATGAATGATGAGTCGGAACATAGCGAGATTGATTATTTTATTTACGAAATAGAGTGGGGCACTAAATTTTACGAAGGTTGTGAACACAAGGATGGAACGAGTATACCGTTGGCAACAGTGGAGGATTTGTGGGATAGGCTGATTGAAACCAAAAGGAGGAATAGTGAAAACTACTATTAAAAGCATACAGTTATATACCTGTGGTTGTCCTGATTGTAAGAGAGTCGAGAGAATGTTAGACAAAATGAATTTGAATTATGAACTATTTGATGTTACTATTCTCGAAGGATTGATGCACTTTTCTTTGATGGTAGGCAACACGGAAAGCATAACTTCACAGAGAATGCCCGCATTAGTGGTGAATAATGCCATATTGTATCAAGGCAAAGAGGCGGTAGAATTTTGTAGGGATATACTCAAGGAAAGGAAAGATAATGATTAAAGACTCAGGAACACGCAGGCAGTTTGAAGATGGTGCTGTCAGGGATATGTCTGTAGGAAAAGGCAGGTATGATCTATTACCTACCAGAGCTATTCGCAGGCTGGCACAGCATTATGAGGCTGGTTGCCAGAAATATGGGAATAAAAACTGGCTAAAAGGGATACCGTTAAGCAGCTTTACAGATTCGGCATTAAGGCATTTGTTTAAGGCTATTGAAGGGCAAACTGATGAAGACCACTGGATAGCCGCTGCATGGAATATCATGGCTATTGTGGAGTATCGGGAAAGAATAAAAGAAGGAATAATGGATAAAAAATGGGATGATTTAGAAGGGGGGCAAAATGAAGGAATTGAAGGCGTATTATAGGGCAGTAGAGAGATTAAGGGAAATATTTCTTGAGAAATATTTTGATGAAGATCCAGATTTCTACTGGGTAGGAGACCAAATTGGTGGAGTATTGTTTGTAAACGATTTTTTCTTTAGTGTGGAGAATATTATAGTTTGCTTAAAATTAAAAATTAAAAGTGAGGATTTATTCAGTTGGTATGATTATATTATCGACCAGGCAATGGTAGGGAAGATTCCAATTAGTCTGGGTAATTGGATGAAACTTCAAGGGGAAATTCCATTTGATAAAAAGAAGAAATATACATTAGATACCAGAATAAAAAAATTAGATGAAGAATGAAAACAAATAAGAATAAAACTAAAATATTATGAAAAAATTTCTTGACAAAATAAAATAAATATGGTATATTATTGATATAAATTAAAAAGAGGTTAAACATGGCAAAAACTAAAAAATCAACATATCATATCAAGGTTGGACTCGCTAAGCTAATTAGTGAGGCAAACATGTCTCAAAGCCAGTTTGCGAAGGTTGCGGGGATAACTGATGGTTATTTTAGTTGTGCATTACAGAAAAAAGTAAAAATTGGGGCAACAGCAAGAGCAGGCATACTCAAGGCGTGCCGTAAATGTTTAGGTTTAGAGTTTTCCTTTCATGAAGTGTTTGAGGAGGTTAATGCGAATAATACGGAGTCGTAGCGTAGCATGGCTTAACGCAATTGCTTGTCAAGCAGAAGATCGTGAGTTCAAATCTCATCGACTCTGCCATTTTTTGATATGAATAGAATTATCTATCCATTCCTTATCCCCTGCTGGCAATGAATTCTCCCCAATGGTTGGATTCTCCCAGTTTCTCAACCTATGTTGTCAGTAGGGGAAAAGAAATAGATAGAGACTGTGAGGGGTTGAAATAGGGCAGGAGAGTTGTTGGCTCTCCTGCCAATATTAAAAATGAGCTTGTAGTTTAATTGGCAGATCGTCGGTCTCCAAAACCGAAGGTACGGATTCAAGTCCTGTCAGGCTTGCCAGTTTATTAATAGGAATTATAAATATTTAATTTTATACTACCAAGAGGAGGAAAAAATAATGATAAAACGATTGGTAATTAGGGATTGTCTGGGAATTGAGGAATTGACTGTTAACCCCGGACAGACAACGATAATCAGTGGAGGCAATGAACAGGGCAAAACATCGATATTAGAAACGATTGAAAAAGCCCTGTATAATACAAAAAGACGAGGAAGTTTCGTAAAAACAGGTGCAGAAAAGGCATTTATTGAACTAACAACAGATGACGGATTAATCGTAAATAGAGTTGTTAGCGAGGATGAGGCGGGGTTAGATAAGGGAACAGTCAAAGTAACTAAAGACGGTATCCCAATAAAATCTCCCGAAACATTTCTAAAAGAATTATTTGGTATTGCAGGGAAAAAGACTGATATGTTTAGTTTTAATCCTGTAGATTTTATGTTAAAGAAAGATACTGAGCAGACGAATATTTTATTAAAATTACTACCTATATCTGTTACATTACAGGACTGCCTTGAATGGTTTGGCGAATCAATTAATGTGAATTATGAGAAACACGGCTTGCAGGTGATTAAGGATTTAGAACAATGGTTCTATGAGGCAAGACGAGAGGCTAATAATAGGGTTAAGGCAATAGATGATGAGTGTATAGCGGTGGCAAAAAGATTGCCTGATAATTACAATCTGCAAGAGTGGGAGATGATAAGCCTGAAAGCGAATTATGATATTTTGCGTGAGGCTGAATTATCCAACAGGAAGATTGAAAATAGTCGAAAAGTTACTGACAGCTATAATGACGAGAAGGAGCGAATTAGTAATTTTTATCTCTTGCAGGAAAAAGAGGTATTAGACCAAGAAACCATAGAACTGGAAAAGACCAAAGCAGCTATTGAAACAGACAAAACAGCATTGAGGGAACAAATTACCTCAATTGATGAACATATCAAGAGATTGGAGTCTGCAAAGGCTGGTCTTTGGAATGAACTGAAAAATCTGGATGCAATGAAATTACAAGAGAAAAAAGAGGCATTGCAGGGAGTATCATCTGAGAAACTGAAAAATATTGAAAGCAGCAAACAAGTAAAGCTGAGTGAACTGGAAGGACAGAGAAAAATGGCAGAGGATTATATCAAAGAAAATCAGCCAGTAAACACTGCAGCAATCAATGAGGAATGCATAAGGATAGAAGAAATGAAAAGCTTTATCCCACTGGCAAAGGAAGTGGATGGACTAAGGACACGATTAAAAAGAGAACAAGCTACGGCAAGGCATTATGATGCCTGTGTGAAGATAGCTAGAGAAAAACCTGTGGAGTTATTAATGCAAACAGAACTACCTATAAAGGGACTAAGTATTAACAACAAAGGGATTGTAACTATAAATGAGTTACCTATTTCCAATCTGTCCACCTCTCAACAAATAAGAGTCTGTATTGCTATAGCAAAGGCTATAGCAAAAAATACCATATTAAAACTTATCTGTGTAGATAAATTAGAATGCTTGGACTCGGATGTTAGAGAAGAGTTTTTGCAACAGATTGAGGAGGAAGTGGATTATCAGTTTTTTGTAACCATCGTAACTGAGGGTGCTTTGAAAATCGAAACGACAGGGGGTGAAAAAAAAGATAGTGATATATGTGAAAAAAAATAAAAGAGGGAGAAAAAATGTTAAAAATAACAAAAGCCTGTGAGGTAACAAAGGTAAGTACGATTATCGTGTCCCTATATGGACAGCCAGGAATTGGGAAGACAAGTATGTCATCCACAAGCAACAAATCATTATTGCTTGACTGTGATAGCGGAGCTTATCGCTCGGAATTCACTGGCGACAGAGTTGAAGTGAAGAACTGGTCGGATATTGTAGGTATTACAGTAGAAGACATAGAAGGATATGATACGATAATTATTGATACGGTTGGTAGAGCGTTGGAATTTTTGTCTGCTGCTCTAATAATCCAAAATCCAAAGCTCTCTAAAAAAACAGGAGAGCTTACAATTGCTGGTTATGGAGCAGTTAAACAATCCTTTCGCTCTTGGATTGGTGGATTGCGAACACTTAACAAGGATATTGTTTTTGTTAGTCACGAGAAGGAAGAGAGAACAGGGGATGACAGAATTGTCCGTCCAGATATACAAGGAGGAACATATGGGGAGATATTAAAACTTGCTGATGCAATGGGATATATGTATCAAGAGGGACAGAATCGGATTATCGACTTTACGCCAACCGATTATCATATAGGAAAGGACTCTGGGAAAATCGGAAAAATTATTATTCCTCATTTTGGGCAAGAGCCAAACTTTCTCAGTAAGATAATCCAGCAAATAAAAGATACTCTTAATAGGGTATCGATGGAGAATAGAGAGATTTCTCAAATTGTTTCTGCGTGGAGAACAAGAATTGATGAAATAAAAAACAGTGAAGAGGCAAACTGTTTTTTATTGGAGATAAAGGAAGAAAAGAACCCTACTGTATTGACACAGGTTAGAGGATTGTTGGCAAAGAAAACGAAAAATTTAGGGTTAAGGGTTAATGCCCATAGACAGTATGAGTTGATTGTTGATTGCCCTGATAAAAAGCCTGAATCAAGCGAAACTTTTTGTCCAACTCAAGCATGTTTTACTGATTGTCCTGTATTTACCAAATACAAGAGGTAAGGGTATGTATAGATTATCTCCAACAATGTTAGATTCGTATAGACTCTATAAGACAACCAACTGGAAGTCTTATACCGACATAGTCTCAACAATTAAAAAAGAGGTTGTTGAGACTGAGCCGATGAAAGTTGGCAGGGCTGTTCACCATATAAAGGAGGGTTTGGGAACAGAAAAATATGGAATGGTATTGATTGATGGGTATATTTTTAGGGGAATAGAAAAGGAGGATAAAAAGTATATCTCTGAGCTAAAAATTACTCCTAAGATACAGACCCCTTATGGCAACTGCATAATCTCAATGGTGGCAGATGCTATCTATGGGAATGAAATAAAAGAATATAAAACAACCCAAAGCCCCATTGATATTGGTAGGTATATGGAATATTATCAATGGCGATGTTACCTCTGGGGATTTTGTGCCGAAAAAATCATATATGAGGTAATGGAGATTAACCAATGCAAGGACGGAATATGGAAAGTGAAGAATACTGAAAAAATTTCATTGTGTCCATATATAGGGATGGAGGAAGATATAAGATTGTTAGTAGAAGATATGATTGCTTTCTGCCATTCTCAAGGGTTGCAAAATTACATATTAGAATAAGTATAAAAATTGGGAGGGGAAAATATGTTACAAAAACTTGTTCACGATCATCAATGGAATTTCCGAAAATGGTCGTTACCTGTCAAAAAACAGGAATATCGGGGACTAACCGCATATGTGCCTGATAATAGCAACTGGATAGTTAAGATGGTGCTGTTGACTGGCTTAGTAGTGATAATGGTGATGTGGGGCATTCATCAAGTCAAATGTTGGCAAGGGGCAATACAAGCCGAGAGCATAGAATATGCGAGTTATTCGCAGGGAGATAAAACGGTAGTCGTGACATCAGGTAAGGGGAGTGAGTAATTATGATGCTGTTATTGGAAACTCTTACTACTGACGGAAAGATTAGCTTAGTTAGAGCTATAAAAATAAATCTATAAGGAGAAAATAGTAATGAAAAGAAGATCTTATGTGAGTTGTTATTTTGAGCCAGCAGGTGATGCTTGCGAGAATATTGTGGGGTTTATTAGTAGATGTGAAAAGAGGCTTGATATTTGTGCGTATTATCTTACATCTAATGCCATAACCACAGCGATTGCTGGAGCTGTGAAGAGAAAAGTTAAGGTTAGAATTTTGGCAGACAAGACAAATAGCAGTAGCAAAGGGAGTGATGTTATTCTATTTGCACAAGCCGATATGCCTTGCAAAGTGAATGATAAAAGTGTGCGATATATGCACAACAAGTTTATGATAGGTGATAAAAAAGCTATTATAACAGGTTCTTTTAATTTCACAAAGAACGCTGAACGAAACGCTGAAAATATTGTAATAGTGCGACTATTGAAAGTCGTAAAAGAATACCAAAAAGAGTTTAATAGATTATGGGAAATAGGAGAGGCGTTTAGTGGTTAATCGAAATTAATATCCTGCTGGCGATTAAATACAGATTGTCAGCAATCAAATAAAGGCTTGCCTGTCCATATACAAAAAGAAGAGGATGAGAAAAAATGAACAATACCGTACAACAATATCTGTTGAAAGAACAAAAAATGCGTTTGTTTGTACACACCCAGCATTAAATGATCCTGATCTTGATTTCCTTACACAGATGCAGATGTTTCATTTCAGTTTATGGGGTAGTCTAAAAGATAAGATATATAAACGACGAGAAGAAATATATAGTAACCATTAACCATCACAAGATATAAAATATTTGACAAAATGATAAAAATATGCTATATTCTTAATAAGAAACTATTGGAAGGAGGGAATGGCATGAGTAAATATGATAATATTATTATAGAGGCAGCAACATCTACAGGCTTATCAAGAGAATTAATTAAGGCGATAGTAAAAAAAGAGTCAGGATTTAATCCTAGGTGTAGGCTTGGAAATAATTATGGGTTAATGCAAGTAACTCCAACAGTAGCAAAGGAAGTAGCTGGTCGAGTAGTTAATGTTTCAGAACTATATAATCCAAAAATTAATATTTTTATAGGAGCAAAATACCTATCTATGCAGATTGCTCTATGGAAAGACATACCAATACAAGGCGATCGAATTAATATGGGGATAGCATCATATAACTTGGGACAAGGGAATATTAAAAGGGCGATGGTACTTGCAAACAGGCAAGGACTAAACAGTAAGAAATGGTCGCATATAGCCAGGGTGTTACCACAACTAAAGGGAAAATCTAAAATATTGACTACTCGAAGAATAAATATTACACTGAATTATGTTGAGATGGTAAACAATTATATGGATGAGTTTTCACAAATTCATCAAAATATAATAAATGCCACAAAATCTATATGGGTAAAGGATTGACAAGATAGTAATTAGCGTTTTAACACAGAATAATTCTTTTCTACCATGACTAATAGTTGTTTTTAACAGAATAAAAGTAGCTTTTTCTGTTAAACTTAAAGATGGGAAGATTAAGGAATATTTTGTGGTGGATAGGACATGGAAGAAACTATCAAATAAAGATATTGATAATATTATTATGGAGCACAAGGAAATATTTAAGAGCGACGATTTTGGTAGCAAGAATATTTTTCTTATTAAGGACGGTTGGGTATATAAGTAAAAATTGGGTGAAAGGATAAAATTATGTCAATTTTTTTCTTAAAAAGAGCCAAGTAATCAAACATATAAGAACTGTACCTCAAATTCTTTCTCAATGCTTGCTTTCATCGTCTGCCTGAAAGCAGGCATACTGCTTATCTCCAAAACTCCAAAAATGGATGTTTTTGGAATACCAATTTATCCGACACGATTGGATTTAGTCCTTGTACATAATATCTCCGAGCAATGCTTTGAGGCGCCCACCGCAAAAATAAGTTTATCTGTGGCTCTGCAACTTCATTTATATACAACCCACTAACAAGTGCTCTCCTGATAGAATGCCATCCTTCATTGGGCATTTTATTGTATCCAGCCAAAAGACATATCTTTGAAAATAAAACACTAATTACACCAGTGCTTTGCTCTTCAAGAGAATAATCCTTTATAAAATCAATCTCTGGTGGAATAACATGATCTCTTTCTATCCCACCTTTTAATGTTCTAATATGGATAGTATTTTTGTTTTTTTGTATATCTTTTATTGTTAAGGCTGCCATTTCAGATAGTCTTAAGCCATAAATTGTAGATAATGCTAAATATGCCTTATCAGAATCGCTTCCTATCTGTCTGATAGCGGTGATAACCTTCTGGACATTATCAATTGATATGGTGGGTGTATCTGTTTCATAAAGATTTATTGGCTGTGATTTAATGTCTTCGTCCCACAGAAACTTATTCGCAATGAAAAACTTTTTAATAGCAAACATATGCCTATTGATAGAAGAAATGCTATAGTTTTTATTTTTTAGATACTGAATAAAAAGCAAAACATTATCAATAGTAGGTTCTTTGTCCCCAATAAAGGTTGAATAAATTGAAATAGATGACAAATAACACACCTTTGTCTTTTCAGTGGTATTGCCTATTTTTTGGAGGAAGCAACTTACATATTCTTGCTTCATTGGTTTTCACCTAATAGTTTTCTCAAATTACATGTAAAACATTCTTTTTGTGCTGCCTTCTGAACCTTTAATCTCACCTCTTTAAGTTCTTCAATGATAGTATAAATATTATTTTGCTGTTCTTCCGTTTCACTTTTCAAATCAGGAAGTTCAAACAATCTCAACTCTAACCACTCTATTACTTCGGGAAGGTATTCCTGTCCTTTAGGAAGATACTTTAATCCCTCAATAGCTAACCCTCGTGCTGTGGTTAGATGTTTATCTATACAATCTTTACATGCTAAAGAAGACATTGTAGCTGTATCTTTTTTGAGGAACTCCCTGTAATGCTCTTCAAGCAATACTATTTCTGTCTTTAGGTTCAGAAAAGTATATTCCGTTATTTGTTCGTTTGATGCTCTTGTTAAATCCATTTTATTTCTCCTTTAATTATTTATTTTTACTTATGCTATCTGTCAGTTGCTTGAGTACTAATTTAGCAACCTTTCCAGCAATTGCTTCTTCATCTATGGTATCTTTTTTGCTATTTCCACTACTTATTTGAAATATTGTTTTCTGCACTTCTGCCATCTTAGCAGCAAAAGTATGGTAAACATTAATTCCCTCCATCATAGTTTTTATTGGATCAGATAGTGGGGCAGCATTTATTTTGTTCTGTTTGAAAAACTGCATTATTTCAAGGATTGGTGACAGATAGGGTCCAGCAGCAGCCACAATAGCTGCTATTGCATTTTGTTGTGGAACATTTTCAATTCGTTCACCCTCTTGCTGGGGAGCAGTCTGAGAAACAGTCTGAGAAACAGTCTGAGGAACAGCCTGTATTTGCGGAGAGGCAGATAGATATTGTTGCAACAATCCAACCAACTCATTATTGCTCTCTTGCATCTTCTGTTGATTTTGCTCCATCCCAACAATAGACATTTGTAGCTGTTGTAGTTTATCATCTTGTTGTTTAATTATATCAGACATAGCATTTGTCTCTTCTCTTGAAACCACATCTACTGGTAGAAGAGGTAACTGTATAGGCTGAGACACAAATTCTTCTTGAGAAGAATTTTCAACAGCTACCCTTTCTTGTTCTTCTTTCGCAATCAACTTCATATGTTCTGGATTGTCCGATGTTACATCATCATAAGATTCAGAAAGGTTAGAGGGAATATACTCTGCTTTGAGCAACTGTTCCGCTGTAGGATCTATAGGTTCTGTTGAGTTCATATGCTCGGTTACTTGATTCCACAATGGTTCATCAATTTTAATTACCTTTTTAACTACCTTCTTTTTCCCCGGGTTACCCCTCTTTGGTTTTGTTTCAACTTTTTTTACAGGCATTTTGCTCTCCCTTAGAATGTAACCTTAGGCTTTGGTGATAGTATTGAGGGCTTTGGTGCAACAGTCAAGTTATACTTATCCTTAATCTGTTTAAGTAAGCCTGCATCATCACCAATAATTTCATCGATATGATTTTTACTTTCATCAATATATGACTTCCTGCATGTTGGGCAATTAAAGTCCTTTTTTGCCCTTATTTCAGGGTTAGCCTCAAGCACTGCCTGTTCTTTCATCACTTTTTCCATATTACCCATTCTTGCACATAAATCTGGATAAGAAGTGCAAAAATTATTAGGAAGTCGTTCTTTTAAGGCTGTCAAATCTGCTTGTGTACCTGCCATAGCTTCTTCAACAGTCCTTTTGATATTCTCCTCTATTGGTTTAATCACCTTATTCATATCATTAATGCTTTGAGTGATGCCATTTATCACATTCTTAAAGCCTTGTGCTTTTACTTGGGCTCTTTTTTGAGCTTCCTCTTTTTCTACTTGCTTTGCTTTTTCTGTTTCAATTTGCAATAACTGCTCACGAAGACCATTCTTCACGCCCACCGCAATCAATTCAGCAATTTCCTGTTTATCCATTTCTTTACTCTCCTTTTCTAAATTTATACTCTGAGAAATAGTCTCTATTTCCATAGGTACTACCTCAATAATTTCTTCTTTTTGAATTATTTCTGGGATAACTAATGATGGGGTAGGAAGGGTAGTGGCAGGTACAATTTTTTCAACAAGTCTTTCTAATGGGGCTACATTCTGTTCTTTGCTATTATTTTCTTTCTCAATTATAGGCTGAGGAGTTCTCTCTGCTTGCATATCTGGCACTGGACGAACAGTATATTTATCATCTCCTGATGCCTCTTTTGCAAGAAAACCATGAGCCATGCGAAGATGCATGGGTAGTGATTTTTTGGTCGAAAATTTCTTGCCACAAATATTACAAGTATAAATATTTATCGGTTCTACTTTTTTCTTCTTTGCTGCCATTTCTTCTCCTTTATTTCTACGATAATTAGATTGTTATTATAATAACACATTTTATTTCATTTGTCAAGTATTATTTTCATGTTTTTGTATTGACAATAAAAAAAAAATATTGTATATTAGTATAAGTATGTAAAATGCTATATTTTTTGTTAAAAGGAGGTTACGATATGGCGAATTTAGGGGAAAATTTAGAAAAAGTGTATGGCACAGATGTGATGAATGTTCCTGTAGGTCTGGGGGGCATGATTTTAGCTGGAAATATGCTGGGTGTTATCGGTTTTCAAATAGTAGAGAAAATCGAAGATGGAATGAAGTTAAAGGGTACAAATAAAGCATTGGCAGATGCAGTAGGGACAGCAGCTCTTGCATGGGTAGCAGCTAACTTTATCGATGATATTGCTGGTAAGCAAACAGCAAGGTTGGTCAGCGGACTTATCTTGGCAAATGGAGCAGATAAACTCATAGGAAGTACAATTACATCGAAAGAGCCAGTTCAGAAAACAACTACCGAACTCTTGAGAGAAACGATAGTAAAGTTTGGACCTACAATAAATGAAGAAGAAGAAACAGCAGCAACAGAAACAGCAGCAACAGAAACAGCAGCAACAGAAACAGCAGCAACAAAATCAGCAGCAACAAAATCATTAGGAGGTTATGATAGCTATTTCCCAGAGCCAGCAGCAGAAATTGGTTGGTTGCCAGATAGGACAAGTTTTTTCCCAGAAAAGAAAGCTGAATTAGTTTCAGTTGGATCTTTAATGGGCTAATGTATGGATAGCTTATGGCTAAAGAGCATAAGAATAAATAAAACTAAAAAGGAGGATATATAAAAATGATTAAACCAGATAGAAGATCATTAGCCGAGCAAACTTTGATGCTTGGTGCAAGAAACACAATAAGGATTGATACTCCTGAAGACATCACTAAGATGAACCTTAGGATTGTAATCCCAATAACAGTAGCGGCTGGAGCTGTTCCTGCTATAGACGGGTTACAAAAGCTCATACAGGGGCTTACAATCAAGGATACGAACGGAGCAACAAAAACTACAATTACCGACATGAGGGCATTGACTGGATATAACTGCTTATTGTCATCAGGTATTGTAACATATGATACCTTGCCAACGGTGGCAGGTGCATATACATTGGTTGCGAACCTAATGGTACATCCTGGTCGGAATATTGGGGCGGATGATGATACCTCAGCTATTCTTAATGGGAACGATACCCGTTTCTACAATGTAGAAATTCAAATGGGTGTTGATTCAACATTAGGAACAGGGTACACCATTGGAACTTGTGTAGTAACTCCAACGGTACATCGGTTGCTGTATACTCTGCCACAGAGAGACAGAACTGACTTATTTTCCAGAAGCGGAAAATTTGGTGTGCCAGTTGGACAGTTATTGACAGAGAATGCACCAATAACATCGGCTGCCAGCAACCTGAGTTTTACTGTTGAATTATCACCAGCAAGACATTACCTCAGAACATTGGTAATGATATTAGATGCTGCTGGGGAAAGGTCAGATGCAGTTGTATCAAGGATTTGCATCAAATACCCAAGAAAATCAGGTAGCTCAAGTTTGGAAGTTGATTGGTTAGCGGGGAAGGAGCAGATGAAGGAAACTTATCCTAATCTGTCTCAACACGATCTAGTTGGCATGTACCTAATTGATTGGACAGAGGCAAAAGAGCTTGTGGACGATAATGGGATGCTTAGAACAGATAAGTTTGGGCTAAACACGAATGGAATGGACAAGGGTGAAGTAGTTATTGGGATGACAACTACTGCAACAGGAGCAGCAATGCTGCTTCATCATATTGCTGTAGTAGCTGCTTCCTAAAAGCACTAAGGCAGAAGGTTTGTTACTTTTGAGTAGCAAGCCTTCTGTGTTATAATATCTAATTTTAAGGGGTAACCAATGGCAAACCCAATACCATCAACATTAAAATATCATCTTCCCGAAACATATATATTTACTGCCCCAGCTAATCTTAAGAGCTATAGTGGAAAAACTTATACTTTTGAGACACATTTACTATCTCACCCATGGTCAGGGACACCTGATGAAATTATTAATAAAATTAAAACAAAGATAGAAAAAGAAATACTTAAAAAGGGCAACAGACCCTTAAATATTAGAATAATAAGAGAAACATTTACCTTTTTGCCATTGCTTTTTCATGATAAATATCTTATTAAATGGAGATGCTATCCCTATACACAAGCTGCAAAAGATGAAAGAGCAAAAATATCTAATATTACATGGGCACCATCAATTGACGCAATAGTTAAGTGGTTTACGCCATAATGGAGGGCATATATGCCAACAATAATAAGGACAGGGATGATAGCCATCTGGGCAATCATAAAAACATATAAATGGACTTCGATACTATTAGGAACTATATTAGGGATGACCTTTTTAGTCCCAATTTTTGCTAAACAAGAAAAGACTAATTATAGCAAGGCGTGGGTGCAGGCTACGAGTCCACTTGGACTATTAACCATAAGTGGTGTAGCATGGGTAGCTTATTTGATAGTAAAAGAAGTTAGGGAAAAATAAGGAGGATGTTACGATGGCAATGATAGATGCAGAAATCAAACAATTAATCAATGAAAAGAAGGATAGAGAAGATAGAGAAGATAGAGAAGATAAAAAAGATAAAAATAATACCATATGGATTATCTTAGGTATAGGTGTGGTTGCAGGAATAGGTTTTGTAATATATAAGATGATGAATAAACCAACAACAATATATGATATGAACGGAAATCCTGTAAATGTTACACCTGAGAGACAAAAACAAATAACCGCATTAATCAATGTAGGAAAAGTAAGTATTGGGGTAGATGCGAGTGGCAAGACGAGAATAGTCTCAAACACTGCGATTAGTTTAGGGGACGGTGTAACAATCCCAGCGGGGATAGGAATTAAAGGTGCCAAAATAGTTGAATGGGCAACAGACGCTAAAAGTGCCCTAAATACAGCATGGAATAAGATATTTAACAAAGGAAAGGATGTAAGGGCTGCAAAACAGATCACAACAACACAGACACAACCAACATCAATACCATTGATACAACCATCAGCAGGGCAAGTGGTATTAACAACAGCAGTTTCCGCAAATGTTCAAAAGTCTTGTATATATAATGGTGCTGGGTTTACTTTCCCAATTAAAAAAAGCTTAACGGCATTAGATTCAGTAAGAGAGCTCCAGAGAATGCTCCAGAAATTAGGGGCAAAAGGGATTAATGGTAAGCTCATAATAATAGATGGGAAATATGGTAATAACACGAAATATGCAGTAAGAAACTTTCAAATGACTAATGGTATACCTACAGGAAATGGAGAAGTAGACTATAATACACTTAAAGTGTTAGTAGGTAAGGCAGATAATAAAGTGTTATTATAAAAAAGAGGATTGAGTAAATATGAAAATAAAAAATATTCTCCTCTGGACAACAGGAATAGCTGGAACAGCATGGATAGTGGACACATTGCGAATAAAAGAATATTGGACATTGCCTGTTTATGCAGAAAACTTTATCGTCCCTATCCCACAAGGACAAATAGACTTTAAGATGGATGCTACAAAGATAAGGTGGAGCGGTAAGCCCGGAGCGTTTCAAATAGATTTCCCTGTAGTAGACATAATCTATAAGTTGCCAACACCACATACTATTTTGACATGGCAACCAAAGCCTATAATGTTGTCTCCTAAAATTAAAAGCCATTTAAGCTTATGGAGAACATGGAATGCTCTGAATAGAATAAAAATAGAGATTATAGGAACAACACTTAAGATAAATATTCCTAATGATATTAGGATACCTATTTATTGGTAAAAATAAGTAAAACATTATGGAGCATATTAATTATGAAACCAAAAATAGCAGCACTATTAGGATTTTTTAGTGGTATGGCAGTAGCCGATATCTCTACCTCATCTGATATTAAGGGATTTGTAGGAGGGATAGTAAACTTTGGGGGAAAGATTGGTAAAGCCTTTATGGACACAGGTGGAAAGCTTTGGCATATTACTGGATCAGCAGGAAAGACACTAAGCAAGATCCCTCTTAAGGATAGGGCAGGAAATATACTTGGCATAAACCCAAACTTCCCTAAGAACACTCTGAATACAGTTGGCTCAATGGTAGGTGGAGTATGGCATGCCGTAACTGATAGTAGTGGGAGGCAAGTCAAAGCATTCCCTGTTCAACCGATGAAACAAGCTTCTGATGGCTCATTATGGGGGATTAACAATGAGAATATTACTGATGCCATTAATGATCTCAAGCCAATAGCTCAAGAGAGCTTAAATGCTCTTAGTCCGCAGATAATCGGAGAACCTATTTCTAATGTTTCATCCCTTAGTTCTGATGATGGTACTGCTGGCACAGGATTATCCCCAGTACCTGAAAAAAAGCAACTAATCCCGGGAATAGATAATAATTTATTACTTTTTGGTGGCGGTGGAATAGTAATAATAGTGTTAGTTTTACTTTTACGAAGAGGTAGCAGAAGATGATAGAAACCTTTGACTTAGAAAAATACTTGACTCAATTAAAGTTATCTGCTAAACTTCAAATAGAGGTAATTAGTCAGGAAATTAATATAGGGCATGGTGCTACCTATAATATGTTGTTTTCAATTAAACCAAATTGTTATGCCATAGAGAGAATGTTTTCGATTTATAGTGAGTTACCAAGACATACAGAGGTAACTTATTATATTGATGATATTAATTTTGGAAATGTTCTCCCATTTTTTAAGTTATTAGATATAAAAAGAGACTTACCGTTCTTAGGTAAATGGATAAAGAATGTTTTCATTAAGATTATTATAAAAAATATACATCGATATGATGATACAAGCATAATTATCCAGTCTTTTCCTGAATATATAGATACGCAAATAATGGAGAAATTGGGAAGAGACATACTAAATAAATATAATTATACATTAGACTTACCACCAAGAAGTAATAATTTTTCAGTAGCAGCTTTTGCCCCTAATTATAGATGTAAAACTTGTTTATCTGGAGCAAACATCACATATGATGCTATGGATAATATTAGCCTTCTATCTTTTCAAGATAGAATGAGTTATCAGCCAAATAATATTACATATTTTTGGGGTAATAATGGACATGATTGCCCATTATTACATTATGTCAATAGGTCTCAAATTCTTTTAGCTATTGCAAATGGAGAGATTGAGGCAATTTAAGAGGGGGAGCATTCATGTTGACATCATTTGAAAAAAAAATTTGTGAGAGTAAGCTTCAATTCCTTGCTTCTACAATGGTCGCGGGAATGATTAATGGTTATTGCAATGAATTGAATAGGGAGCAAAAAACATATATATTAAGTGCTCTTTTAAACAAACTATGTATTTCATTGAATCTTGTAAGGGAGGAGATAATAAACTATGTCCCAACAACTGGTTTCCCCACATGATATTCAAGCAATCAATAAACTTGCTGCTATAATTGTTTTTTGGGGAAAACAGCCGCAAATACGAAAAATTGCAGTAGATATTGTAAATGACAAAAATCCTAACGGAACATGGAGGTTAGATGAAAATGACCATATTAAGGAAATAGAATCAGTTTATGATTGGGTTAATAAAAATGTAAGATATACTAAAGATCCAAACAAGATTGACATTTTTGAGGATCCATTATTAACATTAGAACTAAAAATAGCCGACTGTGATGGTTATTTAATCTTAATTGGTTCATTGCTACAAGCAATAGGGTATCCAGTGGCAGTCGCAATGACTTCTCAATCAAAGATAGAAGCATTAAGCCATGTATATCTATTGGTAGGCAATCCTCCATCGAGACCACCCAAAGCAATAGGAGAATGGATACCAGTGGATGCCATTACAAATAATCCTATAACATGGCAACCGCCTTATGCTTATGGGATATACAGGAAGGTATAAGATGAGTAATTTTACAGCACATGACTTTCAAAGCGGAATAGTTGGAACTAATTTTGCCAGCCAATTTACTATTGATTTATCTATAGCAAGAACAGCAGCTTTATTGGGATTAATAATCCCAGCCAGGACAAAAGTAAATGGTTTATACATAGTAAAAAAAGGGTCAGGACACTTTAGACTATCTTTTAGATTTCATATGACAGGTAGTGATATTGGGCTAACAGAAGCATATTTTGATGATAACCAATTATCTGATAAGACAATTATTCCTTATGAGTTTGTAGACTTGGTGATTACAAATACTGCTCAACCAGCAGTAGAAAATCCAATTTGTCAATTAGGATTATATATTAATGGCTAATATAAAGAAACCACAGGACATAACAAAAATACTGAATAAAACCTCTCAAGTAATGGGAGACTTTACCTCATTATTAAATGCAGCCCAGTCAATGCTTATAATGACAAGTAGTATGTTTGCAGCAAATGCAGCCGCAAAGGAGCAGAGAGAAGAAGCTTTGAGGCAAGAAGAAAGAGTATGGCAAGAAGAACAAGCAAAGAAAACTTCTCCATACCAAATATTAGGGATTTTTGAGACAGCCTCAAATGAAGAAATAAAGGCAACCTATAAATTAAAAGCTAAGTTTTATCACCCAGATGCCGTAAACGGTGATACTAATATATTTAAGACAATAAAAGAAGCTTATGATATAATAAAGAAAGAGCGAGGCATAAAATGAGTAATTTTCCGATAATATCTGGTGAGTCAAATAATACATGGTATGTAAAAAATCAAGACTTAGGATTAATTTTAGCAGGGGCAACAGGATTATTTGATATTGATCTAAAAAATACTTGCTTAATTAAGGAATTATCAGTAATTGCCTTAACAGCAGGATTATTTACTCTAATAGTTTATAATCGCCAAGCAAGAGAGATTCAAGACATAATGGAATTACCAGTAGATTCATCTGAGACTAATCTGATAAAGCTAAGAGATATAAGATATAATGATTTAGATGGACAAAGCAAGCTCTATCTTACGATAATAAATGGTAGTGGATTAGATATAAACTTTATATTGAGGATAAATTATGTTTAAGAAAATAGTTTTAGGGTTATTGGTTGCTATTCTTTATGGTGGAGTATCTATTGCTGCCACAGGTGATACGGTTACCATAATCTATGGGATAGAGAAAGCAAAGGTGATAAATGGCAGTTTACAGGTAACTACTACTGGCTCAAACACCATTAATATTGGCACAATAGCAGCTTTTGCAGTGCCTATTTGGACAACAACTCCGCCTACAAAAGTGTATGAATTTACCATTAACCTTAATCCATTAGCAACATCATCAACATTATTTACGATTGGAACACCAGTAGCAAATCATAAGACTTTTATAGAGTATATATCAATCATAAGAGATGAACAACAACCATTAGATTATTTGAATTTTCAATTAATCAATATAATAACAGGTAAGTTGCTTATCGGTAGAGAGGTTGTGCCAGCCTATACTGATAATTTATGTAAGCCAACAGTACCTTTATTAGCAACAGATTTACAGCTATTACTTCGTAATAAGAGTAATGTAAGCCAGCTAATAAAAATATCTGTTATGGTTTCAGTTCGTAAGGCTAACGATCCAATATATGGAATGCCTTATTAATAATAACAAACTTTATAATATCCAAAGTTATCTGTGGATTTAACATATCGAAGTCAAAAATAAAAATAAAAAGGAGAAAAGAAAATGAGAATGAGAATTTTAGGTTTAGCAATTTTGGCAGGTATGGTTATTTGTCCGTTTGCTGCTTTTGCTGATGATATTACAGCAGCACAGATGGTGCAATTTGACCAGACAGGAACAAGAAATAATATTGATGTAATTTCTGGCACAATCAATACTGTAGACGAGGTTACAAATGTAACATCTGTAGATACTGTAGATTCAGTTACAGAGGTTGCAAATGTAACATCTGTGGATACTGTAGATCTGGTAGCAACTGTTTCTACGGTTAATGCCGTAACTAATGTAGCCAGTGTAGATCTTGTGGATGTTGTTACAGAGGTTGCAAATGTAACATCTGTGGATACTGTAGATAGCATTACATCTGTAGAGAGAGGAACATTTACTTTGCAGGACAAAGAGAATGGGTATAATGCAAAGATATTTCCTGATGGATCAGTATATGTGAAGTCCACCGCTGAGGCTGGTATAAGTAAAAGTAGTTATGGTACTTTAGTAGCCGTACCAGCAGGTGCAACAGCTACCGCTGCATCATATGTAGTAACAGCAGGGACTACATACTATATTGATATTGCATCTCTTGTATCATCTGGACTGGCAACACTAAGGGTTTTAAGTGGAGAAACAGAGATATTAAGAGTTATGTCGACTCCGTCCTGTCAAACTGCTATTATGCCAGCATATCAGGCAATAACGGTAGCAGCAGGAGTAACTATTACTTTAGAAATAAAAAACAGAGAGACAGTTGCAATGGATATTACAGCGATGCTTGCAGGAAGTGAAAAGACAAACTAAGGGTATGTTGGTTGAAAGGGGAAGAGAATATCTTATGTAATTACTACTTGAGACATAATATTCTCTTCCCTAAGAAAATGTTATGTTGGGACGGTGAATAATGAAAGGAATATTAGTTATAATAAGTTTATTAATTAGCATTACTTGTTATGCTGCTGATATTAATGAAGGGCAAACAGTAAGAGGCACGATTTTATCACAACAGCAGGTTCATAATGGTTCTACATGGCATAACCAAAAAGGTGATGCTCAAGGCAATACATATGTGATTGAGCAGGACAGCAAAAATCCATTAGCAAAAACAACATTTTTATTCTTTGAAACATCAACATCTACTACAAATCTCCAGATATTGAATGCAGGGGTAGGGGTTACCGTCTGGGTAACTAAGTGGTCGATTATATTTGATGATGATGCTGCTACAGGGGTATGGAGACTATGCTTTGCTGCTGATGGATCAAGTAAGTTTGCCCAAGGATATTTAAGGACAACTGGGGTATCAGGCGTAGGCGATGAAATATTTACATACGGAACAAATGGCATTTGGTTGACAGCACCAAGAGCCTGCTCGGGCTGGATACAATATAAGACAGGTTCAGAGGAACCATAGGAGAAGTTATGAAAATTATAATAGCATTACTAATGATACTTTTTTTAATGAGTAGTTTTGTGCAAGCAGCCAATATTCTGGATTTTTCCAGTCCAATTACTACTGGCACAGAGACTATACCAATAATTCCTTCATCTGGCACAATTACTACTGGCACAGAGACTATACCAATAATTCCTTATATTATTGGTATAACTATAACTCCTTCATTTGCCACAATTACTGCTGGTGATAGCATGAGTCTTTTTGTAGATGCTATTTATAGCACGGGTGAGATTTTTGAGCTTTCTAACTTATCATTTTCTTGCGATAATGGTACAATAACCAATGGCATCTTTTCCTCACATACAGCAGGGAGGGCAACTATAGCCGTCAGTTATGCGGGCGTAACTGGACAAGCATTTATTACCGTCCTTCCTGCTGTATTTTCTAAAATCGAAATTGACATGTCAGACACCTTTGATTATGGACAGATTTATCCTATTAGTGGATTAATAGAATATAAAACCTATGATAAATACGACAACTCTACTAAACCAAAAGGGGTGATAGACTATACTATTAAAAAGAATGAAAATGGAATATTGTTAAAACAATTATCCACATCATCCCCATCTGGAACAATAAGAATGTTAGCCTTGATTATCAAGTCTGGTTATGTCATTGAAGATGGCAATATTCTTTTCTTTGAGCGGGGCAACTATACAGTTACTGCTAAAAGTGATGATGTTACTACCACAAAGCAGATTAATGTTGAATTTTCTTCACCCTTTACAAGCATAGAGGCATGGAAGGATTACAAGATTGATAGAATAGATTTAGAAAAGATGGAATTAACCGTCTCATATCTTTTTGATGTGCCAGTATCAAAAACTATAAATATTCCTACTCAATGGGCAAATGATTTTTATGGAGATAGTAGACTAAAGCAAATGAGAATACTTTGCTACGGGCATTATCTTATATTACAGAATAGGGCAGAAGCGATGAAAGAACTGAAGAGAAAGCAAATGAACATGTTGTTGAATGCAATAATTAAAGGAGACATTGTTAAATGAGGATAGTATATCTACTCTTAATATTATGCTTTATATCTTCTCCTGTCTCTGCCTTCTGGATGAGTGGAGGAGGCAGTGGCGGTGGTGGCACACCAGCAGGAGAAGATACTCAAATTCAATTTAATGATAATAGTGCATTTGCTGGTCATAAAGGGCTGTCTTATAATCCAACTACTGCAAAGTTGACAGTGGGTTATATTTCTGCTGGAGAAGGATATACAGGAGACTTACAAAATAATGGTGGGGGCGATTGGGTAAAGTCAAGACAATTGACAG
>Ga0210057_1002063_pt1 | contig 29290 bp, 32 predicted proteins | sample CryGeyCG2114_010_2_FD_183968 | JGI IMG/M metagenome (GOLD analysis project Ga0210057, IMG submission 183968) | Groundwater microbial communities from aquifer - Crystal Geyser CG10_big_fil_rev_8/21/14_0.10 (SPAdes) (version 2) | ecosystem: Environmental > Aquatic > Deep subsurface > Groundwater ...
ATGATTCTTCGGCCAAAAAGCAAAAAATTCTATTTTTATATACTGATTACGGAAAAGCTTAACGCCAATTAATTAAAACAGTTTGAACTATTTTTTATTGAATGAACACGCAAAACACAAAAATTGACTCAAAAGGAAGAATGGTTATTCCAAACGCGTTCAGGGAAAGCCTTGGAATAAAAAAAGGAGAAAACATCATAATTGAATTAGACAAAGAAAATGAAAGAATAATCCTTTTCCCAATAGAAAAAAAAGTAAAAAAAATGCTGATTTATTTAAGCGATAAACCGGGTTCACTTACAAAAACAGCAGAAATATTAAGTAAAAATAAAGTGGATTTAGTTTACACAGAATCAAGAAGCACTAAAAGAGGAAAAGAAGCAGTCTGGACAATAGTAGCAGACTTCAGCAAAACAAACCTACAAAAACTCAAAAAAGAGCTGGAAAAAGAAAAACTAATTCTAAAAACAAAACTTACAAAGGTTTAAATACTTTGCCACATAACAGTATGTAATGAATCCCACTTTATTCCCACTAAGTGATTTACTTCATTACTGATTTTATTTGTTTAGAGAACAGAAGGGATTTAGTTCACAAAAAAAGGGTTTGATCTTTTTTCATTAGAGAACATAATAAACCAGAAGAAAAAAAAGTATTCTGAAAAATCCGTTACCTGTAAATTACTTAAAAACCGGAAACTGATTTTAGATAAAATTGCAGAAGAAAGCTGGGAACTCATTGAAGCCTCGGAAGAAAAAGAAAAAAAAGAAGTTGTCTGGGAAGCCGCTGACTTGCTCTATTTTTTTATGGCATTACTTGCAAGCAGAAACATCAGGTTAAACAAAGTGTTTGCTGAACTGAAGAGGAGAAACAATGAACCAGGAAAAGATTGACTGGAAAAAAGGGAATGGATTACTCCCGACAATAATTCAGGAAGAAAAAAACAGGGAAGTGCTGATGCTTGCGTACTCAACTAAAGAATCACTGGAAAAAGCATTTCAGACAAAACAAGGATGGTATTACAGCAGAAGCAGAAAAAAATTATGGAGAAAAGGCGAAACTTCAGGAAACACACAAAAACTGAAAAAAGTTTTTGTTGACTGCGACAAAGACACTTTGCTTTTTAAGGTTGAACAGAAAGGAAACGCATGTCATTTAAACAAAAAAAACTGTTTTGAGGAAATAAAATGAAAATAATAAAATTGAATAATAAAGGACAGATAAATGGCTTAATGAGAGACAAACAGGCAGAAACAGAAAGAACAGAAGAAACCGTCAAAAAAATAATAAACAAGGTAAAAGCAAAAACAGAATTCTCCTGGGAAGCAACAGAAGTAAAATGCCCTGTTTTTGCAGATGCAATAGTTGACTTGGTTGAAACAGGCTCAACATTAAAAGCAAACAATTTAAGGATTGCAGACACTGTCTTTGAATCAGTTACAGTAATGATTTCAAACAAGAACGCAATGAAAGATGAATGGAAATCAAACAAAATAAATGAAATAAAAATGCTTTTAGAAGCAGCATTGCTTGGAATGCAGAAAGTAATGCTTGAAATGAATGTTTCAAAAAACAAATTAAAAGGATTAGTAAAAATTCTTCCATGCATGAAAAGCCCTACAATAAGCAAATTATACGGAGAACAAGGGTATGCAATAAAAGTTGCAGTAAACAAAGAAGAAGTACCAAAAATCATTCCAAAAATAATCAAGGCAGGGGCAACAGATGTACTTGAATTCGAGCTGAACAGAGTTGTGCCCTAGCCATATAACAAGCTTTATTAAACCAAAAAACCATTACATTAATCGGTTTCAGAACTTTAACTGATTAATTTTGGTTCAGTTTTTTGTTCAACTGGCTTTGCTTCTGGTTTAATTTCTTTTTTTTGTTCAACTTTTATTACTTCTTTTTTAGGTTCTTCTTTTGGTTTTTCATTGGATTTGGTTTCTGTTTTTTTTTCTTCCGTTTTTTGGCTGTCTTTTTTTGGTTTTGTTTTTGATACAGCTTTTTTCAGAAACTTCTTTTTCTTAGGGATTAGTTCAACTGTTTTAATTATTACTGCATTAATTATTCCCTGCTGTCCGGGCCTTGAAGTGACTTTTGCATGCTTTTTTCCGTTTAATTCAACTTCAATTACTGCGCCTTTAGTAATAATATTTCTTCTGGCATATTGCCTGTTAGCATCATTCTGAACAATATTCAAAATTTTAATTTTATGGGTTTTATTCAAAGAATCAGTTACATTTGCATTAACTGCATATCTTAACTGGGTTTTGGCTGAATTGCCTCTTCCATTAGATACAACTCTATGCTCTTTTTCTGCTAATCTTGTCTCAGAAAAAGTTCCTCCTTTCCAGGCAAGCTTTTTAGTGCTTCTCCTGTCAGTTCTTTTAATTCCCCCAGAAGTTTTTCTTCTAGATTTCATATGCCATTCAACCATTTTATCCCCTTAATTTTGTTTAACCTTTTTTAAAAAGGTTTTTGATGCAACTTTTTTCTAAAAAGTTGTTTTTGATTAACCTTTTCTCAAAAGGTTAATAAAGTCTTAAACCCATTAATTTTATTGCTATGATTTACAAAAAAAATCATGTTTTTTGCACAATAAAAATAGGCAAAGCAGAGATAAATTCTATTGCTAAAAGTATAAAAAGCATTATGTTAAAGGAAAAAAACCTTTTTGTTTTGTTTAACCTGAATTGCACTGACTCAATCCAGCACATTAAATTCTGCATTGATTTAATGCCAAAAAAGTTTACTGCAACAGATTACCTGAAGAAATTAACAGGAATACAGCAGTTTTCTTTAATCAGAAAAAAAGCTGAATTGGATTCAACAAAAAACTGTTGTTTTATTGTATTTGAATCAACCAAAAAAAAAGCAGAAAAACAGTCAATTGAAATAGGGAAAAAAATTAAATTTAAAGAAAACAATTCATTGATTTCAAATAAAAAAAGATTAAAAAAACTTGCAAAAAAAGAAGGATTAAATAAAAAAGCTTTGAAAGGTTTTGGAGAAGACTTTTATTCTGCTTTAAACAACTATTTTATTGAAAAAAGTGCTTTGGTGAATTAATGAAAAAAGTTTTTTTGGTTTTATTGTTAATTGTTTTTTTGGGTTTTATTTTAAGGTCAGCTGATTTGTTTAATAATTCTTTTGGAGAACCAGACAATTATTTTCATTTAAGAATGACTGAAATGGTTTTAGATACACAAGGAATTCCAGTGTATGATGAATTGTCAATGCAGGGAAGATATTATTCTTATGCTCCATTATACCATGTTTTTTTCTCTGAACTTTTTCTGCTTTCAGGAATTGAATTAGAGTTATTAATGCATTTAAGCGTAATTTTTTATGGTTTAATTGGAGTATTTGTTGTATTTGTTTTTGCAAGAAAAATTTATGGCACTGAAATAGGAATTTATTCAGCGTTTTTTCTTTCAACAATGGTATACCATATAATCAGAACTTCAGGCAACACAAGGCCTGATGGATTAGCATTGCTTTTTATTCCTGCAGTAATTTATTTAATTTACTGCAAAAAATACAGAACAGCGTTTTTGCTTGGGATTCCTTTGATGTTATTGCATCCTCTTTCAGCAATGAATCTAATTGTTTTTCTTTTAATCTGGATGATTATTGCAAGAGTAAGAAAAATAGATTTATCAATAAAAAAAGTTTTTTTGATTATTGAAGCAATGGTTTTAACTTTTTTGTTTTGGCTGAATTCTCTTCCATACCATTACATAGATTATGTTTCAAATGTTTCGTTTGAATCAAGTGAAATGACTAAAGCAACATTGTTTTCTCAAATGAATTTAATGTTGTTTGCAGGAATCTTTATTTTAATCGGATTATTCAAGCCAAAAAAGAAAAACCTTTTTTTAATGGCATGGTTTTTGTTTGAATTATTTTATGGGGTGTTTGGAACAAGATTAGGAATTTTTATTGCTTTTCCTGCAACAATTCTGGCAGGAAAAGGTTTTGCAATTGTAATAGAAAAAATCAAACCTTATACAAAAATTTTCTTTATTTTGGTTCTGGCTTTAGGGTTAATTATTTTTATTCCGGAAACACAATTCAAAGGAAAATTTTTTAGTGACACTGAAAAAAATGCAATGAAATGGTTTGATGAATTCACAGAAAAAGACTCAAATGTTTTTTCTGTTTGGGACAGAGGGCATCCTTTAGCCGAATTAGGCAAAAGAAAAGTTGTAATTGACGGATATTTTGAGTTTGCACCTGATTTAAATAAAAGAAATGATTCAATGAAAGAAATTGTTTCAACTTCAGACTGCAATAAAATTTTTATTGAAGCAGACAAATTCAAGTCAAACTATTTTTTTGTATTTAACTCAGCAGTAAATTCAAGGGATTTCAAAAACGGCTTGCTTGAAGCAGAATGCAGTTTTATGGATTATGTTTTTGACAGCGATTCATCTAAAATAATCAGATTTGACTTGAAATCCAAACCAAAAGACTAAACAAAAAAGTTATTAATTATTTACAACCTAATTAATACTAGTTAAAAAAAAATGCAGGAGAAGGGGTTAAATGAAATCTTTAATGGGGGATATACTAAATAATAATTCAAAGCCAAATAATAAAAATGAAAACGAAGAATTTTCAGCACCAAGAATAATGGTTATAGGAGCAGGAGGCGCAGGATGCAACACAGTTAATAGAATTTCTAATATGGGTGTTGCAGGAGCACAATTAGTTGCAGTTAACACAGACAAACAGCATTTATCAATAATCAATGATGAATTAACTAAAATATTAATTGGAAAAAGCGTTACAAGAGGATTAGGCGCAGGAGGCTATCCGGAAATTGGAAGAAAATCAGCTGAAGTTTCAAGAAAAGCATTAGAAGAAGTTTTAACCAACATTGACATGCTTTTTATTTCAGCCGGAATGGGCGGAGGAACAGGAACAGGCTCTGCTCCAATCATTGCAGAAATAGCAAAACAAAAAGGAGCAATAGTTATTTCAATTGTAACTTATCCTTTTGCTTTAGAAAGATCAAGATTAATTAATGCAGAACAAGGATTACAGGAATTAACTGCTTCAAGCGACACAGTAGTGGTAATAGACAACAACAGGCTAGTAAGCTTGGTTCCAAACCTGCCAATACAAGATGCATTTAAAGTAGCAGACGAAGTAACAGCAAGAACAGTAAGAGGAATAACAGAAACAATAACCCAACCATCACTAATTAACCTAGACTTTGCTGACGTCAGAAGCGTAATGGGAAACAAAGGACTAAGCGTAATAGCAGTAGGAGAAAGTAATTCAAGAAATAAAGAAGAAGAAGTAGTTAAAGAAACATTAAAGAATTCCTTGCTTGACGTGGATATTTCTGGCGCAACAGGCTGTTTGATTCACATTACCGGAGGACCAGACCTGACTTTAGGAGAAGCAAACAAGGTAGGAGAATTACTTACAGAGAGTATTGACCCAAAAGCTTCAGTTATTTGGGGAGCAAGAATTGATCCAAGCTTTACAAACAAAATTGAAGTAATATCCATTTTCACCGGATTAAATTCAAAAGAAGTCAGAGGAATGGGAAACGGAAAAAATTCAAGACAATCAAAAGACAAAATGGGTTTAGGGTTAGGGTCAATTTAAAATTTTTTAGAAAAAGATAGGTTACCAAAAAAAGTTTGCAGATTAAACGTCGTGCAAAGCACGACTTTTTTTCTAAAAAATTGTTTTTAATTAATTTTTGGAAAAAATTAATCTTCTACTCTAATGGTTACTTGTTCGTTTTTGTTTTCTAATTCATAGTCATAGTTTCCAAAGTGCTCTGAAACATTTAATAAAGCAGTATATTCCCCTGTTTCAACTACTTTTGAAGGAAAAATATCATAAGAAAACTTGACTGTTTCTCCTGGAGCCATTTTATTTGGAAGCTTTTTTCTGATTACTCTGTTCATTCCAGCTTTATCTAAACCTAATTGAGGAGGCAGTTCTAAACTAAATGAAACCAGTTTAGGTTTAACCCCATTATTTGCAATAGTAAAATCTAATCTAATTGGTTCTCTGTTCCTTAATTTTAATCTATAAGGAAACAAGTTTGTTTTAATATTTAATCCCGGCATTATCTCACCCTCAAAATCCCTAATAAAGTTATATTCCAGAAGCTTAATAAATAGTTTTGTGTTTAGTCATTCTTCTTTGTATTCTGCATCAATCAATTTTCGGATTTCTCTGGCTTTTTTTTCTCCAATTTTATTTGTTTTCATTAATTTTTTTTCATTTGCATTAAAGATTTTTTTAACTGAACCAAATTTTTTCAGTAAATTTTTTGCTAAAGTGGGGCCAATTAAAGGCAAGGATTCAACTACAAACTGCTGTAATTCAGGCTGAGATAAACCTTTTCTTCCAATTCTTAAACGAATTTCTTTCCCTTTACCTAACTGCTCTCTTTTTGCAATCAAATAAAGATAAGAAACTGTTTCTTGAACTGAATCAGAGAAAAGAATTGGAACCTGATAATCCAACAAAATTGAACTTAATGCTCCTTTAATTGCATTTTCATGAATGTTTCTTAAAGTAAATAAATCTTTTTTGTTTCCTTCAACAATCATTAAAGGTTTTTTGCAGTTAGCACTTAAATCAATTAATTGAGAAAATAATCTGCCATCTAACATTGAAGTCAAAAAATCTTCTGTTGTTTTTCTTTCAATTATTACTTCATCACTTAAAACATAATCCCCTATTTCTAGTTGTTTGACTTTAACTGAAACATTATCAAACTTTGACAATTCTCTTACTGCGTTTGAAGCCTGTTCTCTTGAATCAACAAAAATCAAAATAAAATCTTTGTTTGCTGAAAAAGAATTCAATGTTGTCTGTGACTCCATTTTTCTTGCATTCAAACTTGTTTCATCTAATCCCTTTGAATTTAATGCTTTCATTTTATCTAAAGTGGATTTCATTTTTCTTTCTTTTGCTACACTGCTCCAGTAAAAAGCTTCATCTCTTGTTCCTTTAGCCATTAAAATAATTGTTTTTCCTTTTGAAAGTCTTCCAGTTCTGCCTCTTCTTTGAATTGTTCTGATTTCAGAGGGAACTGGCTCAAAAAAAACAACTAAATCCACTTCAGGAATATCCAATCCTTCTTCTGCAACCGCAGTAGCTATAAGCACATTATATTTTCCTGTTTTCAAATCTTGTATTACCTGCGATTGTTCTTTTTGAGTCATTCCTTTAACTTTTTCTTTTGCTGCCTGACCAACAAACTTTTTTGGTTTAATTCCTTCTACTTCAGTTAATTGTTTTTCTAAAAAAGAAACTGAATCACGGTAATGATTAAATACTAAAACCTTGCTTTCAGGGTTTTCCTTAAATTGCTTTTTTAATAAATTAATTAATTCAAACAGTTTTGGATGCTCTGTTTTTTTTTCAAACAGTTTTTTTGTTAAAATAACTGCTTTTGAAACTGCTTCATGAGATAAAAGAAATTTTGCTGCTTTAGTAGTAGAATCTTTTTCTAATCTGGAAAAATAATCATTCAAAGAATTAATTCCCTGGGTTTCAAGCAGTAATTCTGCATGAGAAACTTTTAATAAGGCCGCCAGACGGGAAATTGCAGTGAATAAAGCAGAATTTTTTTCCGGAGAAGAAGCAATTCTTTTTCTTATTGCAGACTGCATTTGAAGCAACTGTGTTTTGTTTACATACTGAACTGAAGTGCTTGATGCAAAACCAAATTTTTTCAGAAAAATAAGCTGTTCTTTCATGAATTCCCTTAACAAAACTTTAATTTCCAGAAATTCAGCCGGCAAATCAACTTTAATCCATTCAGTGGTAATTTCATTCACATAAGGTTTTACATCAGAATCTTTCTCTGATTTAATTTCAATGTTTTTAATAAACAAGTTTCTGCACACATCATCAATTCTTTCTTTTTTTCCTCCAGGAGAAGCAGTCAAAGCAAGAATTAATCCTGAAGGATTTTGTTTCATGTAATTTTGTGCAAGAAAAACATAACTGTAATCTCCTACTGCTTTATGCGCTTCATCAAACACAATTAAAGAGACTTCTTTAAAAGAAATTTTTCCCTGCAGTAAATCGTTTTCAATTGACTGCGGGGTAGCAGAAATAATCTTGGAGTTCTGCCATAAAGGAATTCTTTTAGCAGAAGAAATTGAGCCAGTCATCAAAGTAATTGATTCTTCCGGAAGATTTAAAAATTTCTGAAAAGATTTCTGGTGCTGTACAGCCAAAGGCTTTGTCGGAGACAACACTAAAACTTTTTTTTCCGGCTGTGACTGCAAAAGAAAAGCCGAAACCATTGAAGCAACAACTGTTTTTCCTAAAGCAGTTGGCGCAACAACCAAAGAATTTCCTTTCTCTAAAACCCTTGCAGTTAACACTTCCTGATAAATCCTTGATTCAATTGAATTTTCCTTGATTAAAGGGTGTAAAACAAAAGTCATACAAAAAAAGTAAGTGAAATCAAATAAAAATCAATGGGGAAGGAGACTGCCAGTGAAAAGAAAAAAATTATTAATAACAAAAGCATTGATAGTATGGATGAAAAAAATATTATTGTGTTTAAGCCTGTTGTTTTTAATTAGCTTTGCTTATTCATTTTGCGAGGATTCAGACGGAGATAATTATGGAATAAAAGAATTAGACTGCGAGTTTTCTGCTTTAGACTGCGATGACTTTAATCCAAATATCAATCCGGGAAAAACTGAAGTTTGCAGTAATGGAATAGACGAAGACTGTAATGGAAAAGATTTAAGCTGCATGCAGTGTGCTGAAGGAGAAATTTTTTTCAGGTGTTCCTGCCAGGGAAAAATATATGAAAAAGGGACAGGTTATTGCTGCAACAATGTGTTTAATGAAACAAAATGCGAGCCAGGCTGCACTGGAACTGTAGCAGACCGGCTTAACTGCATTACAGAACAAGGCTGCCCCGGAGAAACTATGTGCAATATATGGCTAGCTCCACCACATCAATTATTTGAATGCCATGATGTATTTCCAGATGATAACTGCCCTTGCATTGAAAAATGGTCTTGCGAAAACTGGAGTTCATGCATTAATGGTAAAACCACAAGAAAATGCACTGATAAAAAAAATTGCAGCACAATAAAAATTAAGCCAAAAACTACATCCACTTGCACTACAGAAACAAAAAAAATCAGTGTTAAGCTGTTAAAAAATACTATAAAAGAAAACGAGTTAATTACTTTAATTGCCTCTTACAACAATAATCCTTTGGTTTCAGCTAAAGTTGAATATTCAGGTAAAAGCATTTTAACAGATTTTTCCGGTAAAGCAGTTTTAACTGCAGTTTTTGGCCAAAACAAAATTAAAGTAAGCAAGCAGGGATTTGATTCAGAAGAATTAACAATAAATGTAATAAAAGAAATTGATGCAGGCTGTGGAAACAATTACTGCGATGAAAAAGAAAATGAATTTAATTGCCCGATAGACTGCAAAAAAACCAGTGAAACAGGAGACCAAAACAAGGATGACCCTAAACCAATTTCTGAAGAAAAACAAAAATGTGGAAACAAAGTATGCGATAAAGGAGAAGGCATAACTAATTGTTTTACTGATTGTTTTAATCCACTGGCGCCGGAAAGCCTGGTGTTTTTCGGGGTAGTTTTTCTTGTCCTTATATTGTTTATAATCACTTTATTGAAGATAAAATAAAGAAAAAAGCCCTAAAAAAAGGATAAATTTTTAAAGAAAGGAATTTTATTGTTTATAGACTAAAAGGAGGCTTTTTTTTTATGGCAGAAATTCCTTTAGCTGCATTAGACAGAATAATCAGAAAAAGTTCTGGTTTAAGGGTAAGTGAAACAGCTTCAAAAGAGCTGGGCTTGTTTTTGGAATCAGAAGGAGAAAAAATTGCAAGAACTGCAGCAGAATATGCAAGGCATGCAGGCAGAAAAACAATTGTTGACGCAGACATCAAACTAGCAGTAAAAAAATAAAGTTTAAATTAAACTAATTTAATTTTATTTAGATTGTGCTAACATTAAACGTTTTTTAAGAACACTAATTGCTTGTGTTACTGAACTCAATTCTTTTTCAAAACTTTTGATATCTTCTGTTTTGTTTTTTTTCCTTGCCTTTTTTAAATGAGCAAGAACACTTCGTCTGTAAGGCATAGAATCAGATAATATTTTTTTGATTTCTTCAGGATTAACTAATTTGTTAAGAAAACATTTGGTTGCATGGCTATTAAAAGTCAGTCTTCTTGGAATCAAATTTGATAAATCATTTGCAGTCCTTATTTTTAATCTTGTTTTACCAAAGGCATAATCAAATTTATTTTTTGTACCGCCAGTAGCTCTTTTTGAGGGTTGCCTGCCAAAACCTTTCATTATAACACTTTTTTTAATTCCTTTAAAGCAATTTCTCTGACTTTTTTTTCTGAAATGTTTTCTGTATCAATAACTAAATCAAATTTATCCAGTTCTTCTCCTAAAATAAAACCATACAAGTGTTTGTAAATTTCTCTTGTTTTGTCTTCTTTTAATTTAATTGCTTTTAATACATCTTTTTTTGATTGGCTGTTTCTTCTTGAAATTCTTTCTGCTCTGACTTCAACTGAAGCCTTTAGCCAGATTTTAAATCCTTTTTTGCTTAAATAACCCATTGTCCAGGAATCCATTACAACATTTCCTTCTTCAATCAACGATAAAAGTTTTGCATCTAATTCCTGATCAAACTTGTCTTCATTCAATCTTTTTTCAAAAGATTGTTTTGCTTCTTCACTTTCCCACCAGCCACTGTTTTTTTCTCCTGTTTCATCAAGAAATTCTTCTTTTTGTCTTTCAAGCAATTGCTTCAGCAAAGAAGAAGTATGAATACACTTCAAATTAAATTCTTCTGCAATAAATTCAACTAAATTACTTTTCCCTGAACCGCTTAAACCAGAAACAATTACAACTTTGTTTTTCATAAGAAAAAAAGGTTTGAATTTGTATTTAAACCTTGTGTAGTAAAAATTTTTGATGACCCCAAAAGAAAAATACAAAATTTTAGTGAAAAAAACAAAAGAGTTTTTTGAAAGGCAAAAATTCAATAAAGCAGTAATAGGGTTAAGCGGGGGCCTTGATTCATCTTTAACAGCAAAAATTACTGTTGACGCAATAGGAAAAGAAAACGTTTTAGGTTTAATAATGCCTGAAAAAACCAATTCACCTGAAAGCTTGGAGTATGCAAAAGAATTAGCAGAACAGCTTGGAATAAAAGCAGTTAAAATAGATATAAATGATTTTTTCACGCCTTTTTATAAATTACTTCCATGGGACCAAAACAATGCTTCAAAAACAAATTTAAAGCCAAGAATAAGAATGACAGTGCTTTATAATTATGCAAACAGACATAATGCAATTGTAGTCGGAACATCAAACAAAACAGAAATAATTTTAGGTTATTTTACCAAGCACGGAGACAATGCAACAGATTTTATTCCAATAGGAAATTTATTTAAAACAGAATTATACGAAATAGCAAAAGAAATAGGGATACCAAAAAAAATAATTCAAAGAAAACCTTCAGCTGAACTGGAAGAAAACCAAACAGACGAAAAAGATTTAGGTTTAAGCTATAAAGAAATAGATGAAATACTGGCTGAAAGGGAAAAACAATCTTTTAAGAAAAATTTGAGCAAAACAGAAATAGAAAAAGAATTAACTGAAAAGTTTGGAGAAAAAGCTAAAAACATTCTGAAAAGAATTGAAGAAAACAGGCACAAAATTAAGCCAATAGAAAAAATTGAATTTTGATTAAAACCAAAAAAAAGAAAAAAACAGGAATTTAATTTTGATTAAAAATGATTTCAAAAAAAATGAAAAAAAAATTAGTTGAGTTTGTCAGGGAAGACATTGCAGGAAAAGACATTACCACAGAATTAATCACAGAAAAAAAATGCAATGCAATAATTAAATTAAAAGAAAAAGCAGTTGTATCCGGATTAGAAGAAGCAAAGTTTTTGTTTGAATTTTTCAGGGTTAAAACAAAAGTTTTAGCTAAAAACGGAAAAAAATACAATAAAGGAAAAACTCTGATAAAGTTAAAAGGAAGCAATAAACAAATTCTTATAGCTGAAAGAACTGCATTAAATGTTTTAAGCAGAATGAGTGGAATTGCAACTTCAGCAAAAAAAGCCCAAAAAATCGCAGGAAAAAACTGTAAAATAATGCTGACAAGAAAAACCTGTGCAGGATTAAATGAATTAGACAAAAAAGCAGGAATAGAAGCAGGAATCCTGCCTCACAGAAAAAACCTGAATTCAGCTTTCCTAATAAAAGAAAACCATTTAAAATTCGGTTCAATTCAAGAACTCATTCAAAAAGCAAAAAAAATGAATAAAAAAAACAAAGAAAAAACAGGAAAAGGAAAGCAAAAAAACAAATTAACTGAAAAAAAATTAATTGAAGTTGAAATACAAAACTTTTTTGAATTAAATCAAGCAATTAAAGCTAAACCAGATGTAATAATGCTTGACAATTTTTCTTTAAAGAATGCAGGAAAAGCATTAAAGGAAATAAGAAAAACAAAAATCAAGATAGAGGTTTCAGGAAACATTAATTTTGAAAATTTAAGGGAATATTCTTCTTTGAAACCGGATTTTATTTCAATGGGTTTATTAACTCATTCAGTTAAAGGAATAAATTTAAGTTTGCTTGTTAGTTAATTATTGTGAGTAAAATGAAAATTGGCTTGTTTGGAGGGTCATTTGACCCAATTCATTTAGGGCATTTAGTTGCAGCACAACAAGTGTTAGACGAAAAACTATGCGAAAAAATATGGTTTCTGCCTTGCTATCAAAATCCATTAAAAAAAAAGTCAACTGAAACAAAACACAGAAAAAAAATGCTTGAAATAGCCATAAAAAACGAAAAAGGTTTTGAATTAAATGAAACTGAATTAAAAGAAAAAAAAACTAATTACACAATTGAAACAGTAAGAAAACTGAAAAAACTGTTTTCTGAACACGAATTTTATTTTATTATTGCAGGAAAAGCACTAAAAGAATTCAATAAATGGAAAAAATACGATGAACTGGCAAAAGAAATTAAATTTATTGTTGTTTCTTTCCAGCATTCAGATAAAATCCCGAAAAAAATAGGGAAATTCAATCCAATAAAACTGAATCCGACTTTAAGCAGCAATATTTCTTCTACTTTAATCAGAAAAGGAATAAAAGAAAAAAAAGATGTATCAGTTTTTTTACCAAAAAAAGTTTTGGATTACATTAAAGAAAACAAATTATATGAATTCAAATAAAACGCAGAAAAAAAGAAAAATAAAAAAAAGATTAGAAAAAATTAAAGCTTAAATCTTTTTCTTTCGTCTTTGGTTTCTTCTCTTAAATAATTAACAAATTCGTCTCTGAAATTAGAGATATCTAATACTTTGCCTGTTTCAAGGAATGCACTGATATTTTTGATAAAAACATTGCTTCCAATCACATCAGGCAAAATAACAAAATCAACTTCTTTTTCATATAACTCTAATGCATCTCTTTTAGTTTTTGCACGGGAAAAAATTGAAATCTTTGGATTAATTTGTTTTGCTTTTTCAGCTAAATACAAAGCATAAGTTATTTCAGGAATAGCAATAACCAATAAACCGGCTTTAGCTAAATTAACTTTGCTCCAGATTTCCTGGTTTTCAATGTTCCCGCAAACAGAATTAATTCCTAAATTGATTTGATTAAAAATTACATCAGGGTCATGGTCTACTACAACAACATCATTATGTCTTCCGATTGCTTGAGCAATGCTTGAACCCATTACTCCTGCGCCTACAATAATAATATGGTTTTGCAGTTCTTTTTCTTCAGGAAGCCTTTCCAAATCATTTAATTTGTTTACAAACCGGAATCTGTTTGAAAAAGGATGAAAAAGTCCTGAAAGTTTTGAATAAATTCCTTCACTTGAATTCATAAAATATGGAGTTACTGCCATAGTAACTGCAGTAACAATAATTGTAATGGAAAAAATATCTGAAGATAATACTCCTGAAGTAAAACCATATGCAGCTAAAATAAAAGAAAACTCTGAAATTTGTGCCAAAGAAAAACCAACTATCAAACCATTTCTTGTCCCATAACCTGCAATAATACTGATTAAAACAAAAACAATTGGCTTAAGGATTAACACAATAAAAAGCATTATTCCTGCAATCAATAAAACAAATTCTAAAGGACTGGAAAAAATCAAAGTTAACTGAACGCCTAAAGAAACAAAAAAAACTGTAACAAAAAAATCTCTTATCCCTCTTATTTTGCCGATTAATTCAAGATTGCTTGAAAGAGCTGAAAGGCTTAAACCAGCCAAAAATGCTCCAACTGCAGGAGAAAAATCAAGCATTGAAGCAAGAAAAATAAAAACAAAACAAGTGCTTAAACCGGTTAAAAATAATAGTTCCTGGCTTCTGGACGAATAAGAAACAATTCTGGAAAAAACAAATCTTCCAAGCAAAAAAGCAAGCAAAAGCAACAACAAACCTTTAACTATAATTGGGACAACCGCAGTAAAAGTAAAAGATTCAAGTGAAACCAAAGGCAAAACCAATACAATCAAAAAATCCTGCATTAACAGAAAGCCAATCATTAATCTTCCATGCAAAGTATTTAGTTTATTGGAATCAGACAAATTTTTTACTACAATCATAGTTGAACTAAAAGCAAGAATTAAACCTAAATAAACTGAAACCAAAAAATCCAATCCAATAAAATTAAATAAAGCAAAAGAAATAACTGAAATCAGGAAAACCTGAATAATGCTTCCAATCAAAACAATTTTGCCGATGTTTTTTAATTTATTTAAATCTGATTCAACTCCGACAGTAAACAACAAAAAAGCAACGCCTAACTCTGAAATCAAAAAAATATTTTCCATTCCCTGAGTTAAGCCAAGTAAATTCAATCCAATTGGACCAATAATTACTCCGGCAACAATATAAGACAAAATTAAAGGCTGTCTTAAAAGCCTTCCAATTAAAGCAGTCAAAGTTGCAAAAACAACAATTAAGCCGAGTTCTGCAACCAAACCAGAAGACTGAATAAACTCAAAATTAACTATTGAAAAAAGTTCTTCAAACATAATAAATAAAAAAACGCAAAACAAGTATATAAACCTTTTTTAAAAAAAAGAATCAAATTTTTTTCCATCTGACACCGTCTTTTGAATCAATTAATTCAATTCCATTGCTTTTCAGTTTATCCCTGATTTCATCTGATTTCTTCCAGTTTTTTTCTTTTCTGGCCTGCTCTCTTTCTTCAATTAAATCCATTAAATCTTTGCCTAATTTTTCTTCTTTAAAATCCATTACTCCTAAAACAGAATCAAATTCTTTCATTAAAGAAACAACTTTTTCAGAATCCTGTTTTGAAAGCTTTTCTTCATCAATCAGTTTATTGACGTGTTTCATAAAATCATTCAAAAAAGTTAAAGCTAAACTAATATTCAAATCATCATCTAATGCTTTAATAAAATTTTCTTTAGCTGAAGAAATAAAAGAATCAATTTCTTTTTCTCCTTTAATTTTTTCTTTTTTTATTTCATTTAACTTTGAAACAAATTCATTGAATTTTTCCACTTTTTTTTCTGCTTCCTGAACTGTTTTTTCAGAGAAATTTAATTCGCTTCTATAATGAGTTGACAATAAAACAAAACGAATTGCTTTAGGAGAAAAGCTTTTTGAAATTAAATCTCGTAAAGTGTAAAAATTGCCTAAAGACTTGGACATTTTTTCTCCATTAACAATTAAATGACTGCAATGAAGCCAGTAATTAACAAATTTTTTTCCTGTTGCGCCCTCTGACTGGGCTATTTCATTTTCATGATGAGGAAACTTGTTGTCAATTCCTCCGGTATGAATATCAAAAGAGTTTCCTAAATACTTTATGCTCATAGCAGAACATTCAATATGCCAGCCAGGCCTTCCTTTGCCTAATTCTGTTTCCCAAAAAACTTTTCCGTCTTCAGCTGAATAAGCTTTCCATAAAGCAAAATCTCTTGGATTCTCTTTCTCGTATTCGTCCTGGCAGACTCTGGCACCTGACTTTAATTCATCTAATTTGAATCCTGAAAGCTTGCCGTAATCCTTGAATTTCTTTATTGAAAAATAAATGCTGTTATCTTCTCCTTTGTAAGCCAGGCCTTTCTTTAATAATTTTTTTATTAATTCAATCATTTCAGGAATAGTTTTTGTTGCTTCAGGATAAAACTCTGCTTTCTCTAAATTCAGTATTTTAATATCATCAAAAAAAGCTTTCTTGAATTTTTCAGTGAACTTATCTAAAGAAATGTTTTCTTTTTTTGCACCCTTAATTGTCTTGTCATCTACGTCAGTTAAATTCATTACCTGAATTACTTTAAATCCCCTGAATTTCAGGTAACGCCTTAACAAGTCTTCAAAAATATATGCCCTAAAATTTCCTATGTGAGCAAAATCATATACTGTTGGACCGCAAGTATACATTTTCACTGAATTCTTTTTTAACGGCTTGAATTCCTGTTTTTTTCTGGCCAGAGAATTATAAAATTTAATCATACTCAAAATAATTTAAAGTAAAAAGTATATTAAGGTAATTGAATAAAGAAAAAAGTAATTTGACTTTTATTTTAAAGAATTAAATCTTATTTTAGGTTTTTTTGGCAAAGATAACTGTTTTTCATCAGCCAAACCAATGTGGTTGTAATAAGAATTTGATTTTTTTTCTCTGAAAAAATAACCTTTATCTAACTCTTTTTTTTCTTTATTTAAAGTCATTCCTTTATTTAAAGTCATTTCTCCGTTTAACTCAAATTGGTTTTCTGTTAAATCAATACTGGTTTCTTTTTTTATTCCGGGAAGTTCAACAGTAATTTTCAGCTTGTTTCCTTTATCTTTTACATCAAGCAAAGGAATTCTTGCATCAAAATCCATTTCAGGAAAAGAAGGAAAAGAATCAAAAAACCCTGAAAGGTTTTCCTGTTTCCTCATTTTTTTAAACGGATCCCAAATATCAAGTTCATCCATTAAACCGCCTCCAAAAAAAGGTTTTTCATTAATAATAAAATAAAAAAAATTTAAAATCCTATTATTTTCATAAAAATTAAATCCAATACAAGAAAACAGATTAAAGCAATTGAATGAACTAAAATATTTGAATTAACATGCTTTGAAATAATTTTATAATACACTAAAACTGATAAAACGGCAAAAATAACTGTAAGCAAAACTATTGCACTTACTATAGGAACAGCTGAAAGAAATGCATCTGAATCCATTGCAACAGAAATATTGTCAGCTGATTCACTTAAAGTTACTGCACCGGTCTGAAATTCTTTTACTGAAGAAAAAATTTCTCCTGGCAGAATAATTGGAATCAACAAAAACAAAAAAACTGCTGCCGCCCCTAAAAGCCTTGTTAAAGAAACAGCTGAAGCAATTCCATAAAATTCTGTTCTAACGCTTTTTCTTGCAAACAAAGTAATAATTAAAACAATCAAAATTGAAGCAATAATCCATGCTAATACAGCTAACAACAAATTAAATATTTCAAGAAAAAAATCAATGTTTAATCCATAAATCAGCAAGCCTAAAACTGAAAGAATTCCTGGAAGCAAAACAAAAAACACTGCTTTAGCAAGGTTAGGATTTTCAAGATAATGTTTTACTACTGTTCCAGGCTGATAAAAAATATTTAATGGATTCATTTGATCACTAAAATATTGTTTTCTTTATTTATAAAACTAACCTTTAAACACTTTTCTTACCGGATCCAGAATTCCATCTAACTCTTTTGCAAGAGAATTCTTTAAATCCATTGGATGAAGTTTTTTTTCATTAAAAGCTTTTTCCAGTTCAGCAAAAGAATTGAATTGAATGTTTCCGCCAAATTTTTCAGGTCTCTTAACTTCCAAAAATTTAATTTTGGGAAAAACAATTAATTTCATAATCTGCATTAAAGCATTATTTGAATCTCCTTCAATGCAATAAGCTTTATTTATTTTCTTTTTTATTTCGGTTTCAGTGTCCCTGACAGAAATCAAATTAGTTGAATCACTTGAACTCATTTTGGTTCCGGGTTTTTGCATTGAATCAATTAAAGGAGTATGAACAAAACAAGATTTCTTGTAATTAATTTTTCCCAGAATTTCTCTTGCAAGCATATGAATTTTTCTTTGCTCTACTCCTGACTGGGCTACATCAATTTTCAAATGCTTAATGTCATTAATCTGCATTAAAGGATAAATTGACTGAGAAACAGTTGCATTATCAATGTCTCTTGCAACTTCCTGCATTGCTCTTAAGCCTCGGTTAATTGTAGTGTTTAAAGACAAAACAAACAAGTCTTCAATGTAATCCTGATTTTTCTGGAAAGAACTTCCTAAAATAAATTCCGGTTCTTTAATGCCTAATTTAGAAAAAACTTTTTTCCATAATTTAACATTTTCAATTATTTCTTCTTCTGTTCCTTTTTTGTTTAAAAAAGCATGCCAGTCAGCCAGCAAAATTTTTACTTTAAAACCTGTTTTCTCCATCTGACTTAATTTGATTGCAGTAACCATATGACCTAAATGAACTTCTCCTGAAGGCTCGTAACCACAATAAGTTATTGGATGCTTTTTTTCTTTTAATAACTCAAGAATTTCTTCTTGGGTAATTAATTCAACAGTGTTTTCTTCAATTAACTGTATTTTCTGCATTAAATCCATTTCAACCACTTTTTTTCCATGTATTCTATTTATAGTTAATTGATTATTATTTTATTTGTATGGTTAAGAAAGTAATGGCTTTTGGAACATTTGATGGAATACATCCAGGGCATATTTATTATTTAGAACAAGCCAAAAAATTCGGAGAATTAACTGTGGTCATTGCAAGGGATGAAACTGTAAAAAAAGTGAAAGGAAGAAAAACTTTATTTAAAGAAAAAGAAAGAAAAAAAATGATTGAAAGCCTGAAAGCAGTGGATAAAACTGTTTTTGGAGCAAAAAAAGAAAGCAAATTTGAAATCCTCAAAAAATTTAAGCCAGAAATAATTGTTTTAGGCTATGACCAAAAACCATCAAAAAAAGAACTGGAAAAAGAACTAAAAAAAATGAATTTAAAAGCTGAAATAAAAAGAGTTAAAGCATTAAATTCAAAAAGATTTAAATCATCAAAATTAAAGAAAAAAATAATTGAATTGATAAGTTGAATTAGTTCTTTGAATTATTTTAATTAGTTAATCTGCTTTCTTTATTCTGGTTATTGGTTTGATTTTATTATTTGATTTTATTATTTGATTTTATTGGTTTGATTTCTCTTTCAATTGTTTTCTGTATTCAATTAATTTTTCCGGAGTGGCTTCCATTACAAAACCATAAAAACCGCAGTCAACACAACGCATCTGAGGAGACAAAGCAACCGCATCTTTTCCCATTCCATAAATTTTTGGTTTCACATTAGTTGAACCGCAGTCAGGACAAAAAGTTAAATACTGTTTTTTTTTCCTGTGAAGCTTTTTTTACTGCTCTGTCAAACAAATCCAGATTTTCTTCCACAAAATTACCTTTTAATTTATTCCTTAACTTATTCCCTCAAATTATCCCTCAATTTTTTTCCTTTAATTTTTTTTCTAAATACTTGACTATTTCTAAAGCAACATTAATTTTAGTGGATTCCTCAAAAGCACGGAACTGAGGAGAACGATTGGTTTCCAAAACAAACCATTTTTTATTGAATAAAGCTAAATCAACTCCGGAAATTTCCAAATGAGATGCCTTACAGGCTTTAACTGCAATGTCAGAAATTTGTTTAGTTAACTTGAATTCAACTGCTTTTGCTTCCTGAGCAATGTTTTTAATCCAGTGCTGGGATTCTTTTTCAAAGCCTCCTATTACTTTTCCTCCGACAACCATTACTCTAATTTCTTTTTCAAATTGAATGAATTCCTGAACCAAAAAAAGTTCTTTGTTGGTTGTATTTAAAGAAGACAAAAAACCATGGATTTCAGAAAAAGCTATTCTTCTGATTCCTTCTCCTCTTTTTCCTTCCAAAGGCTTTAAAACAAGAAAATCCGAATCAGAAAAAGGAAGAGAATAAACTGTTTTTTCATTTAACAAAAAAGTTTTCGGAATATTCAGTCCTGCTTTAAGAAAAGCAGCGTAATTAGTGAATTTGTTTCTTCCAGCCATAAAAACAAGTTTTTCATCAACAATTTTTGTTCCGGCAGAAAAAAAACTTAACGCTAAAGCTCTTCCTTGTAATCCTTCATTTTTTAAAACCCTGAATAAAACTACATCAAATTTTTTTTGTGAGGGAAGCTCTGCCTGAAAGTTTTCAGGAGAAATAACTGTCACAAAATGCTTTCTTTTTTCTGCTTCTGATTTAATTCTTTCAACTTCAAATTGTTGTTCTGTTGAAACAATCCCTAATTTCATTTCAAAACCTGTTTTTTGCCTTAATTTCTTTTACATGATTGTAAATGTATTTCATTAAAATATTAGCAAACTTGTTTTTAAAAAAATCCGGCATTATTCCTGGTGCAAAATTCACTTCAATTAACTTGTATTTTCCGTCTACTTCCATAAAATCCACTGCACAAACTCCTAAACCCAAAATTGCCGCAGCCTTAACTGCATCTTCTTTCATTGCAGAACTTAATTCAATTAACTCGGCTTTTCCGCCCTGAGAAACATTAGTTCTCCATTCCCCTTCTTTTGGAATTCTTTTAATCCCAAAAACTTCTTCTCCGAAAACCATGCAGCGAATATCATAATTAGCTGATTTAACAAACTCTTGAGTTGAAATAAATTCCTTGAATAATTTTAATGTATCCAACACAGGCCTGAATTCACTTTCAGAATTAGCAATCATTACTCCTCTTCCGCCAAAGCCCGACAAAAGCTTAATTACAACAGGGTAACCAATTTTATGGCTCATATCAATTGCAGTCTGCGGAGAAACAGCTAAAGAAGAAATTGGAACAGGAATATTTTCTCTTGACAAAACTTTTACAGTAAAATACTTGTGGTTAGTTATCTGAAAGGCTTCTGGAGTCAAAGGAGTAAAAACATCTGACTGATTTAAAATATCTAACACAATTTCTCCAAACATTAAGTCCTTAGAAAAAAATCTTGCATAACAGGCATCAAAAGAAGTTAAATCAGTGCCTCTGAACAATAACCTGTTTTTTCCATTAACACATTCAACTTTGATTTTTTGCAGAGGAGCATATAAAACAGTATCAAAAAATTTATGAGCTTCCTCTAAAATCATTTGCTTTACTTCCTGCCTTTCATTGCTTCCTCCAATATACAAAAATTTCATTTCAATCACTTTTCTTTATTTTACTTAAATAAAATTCTGCTGTAGCTTCAAACAAATTCTTTCCAAGAATTTCCTGAAAAAACATAAAATCAACTGAAGATTTAACACTCACAATGTTTCCCTGAATTGATTTAATCACAGCAATATCCAATCCAATAGTATTTTTTGCTTTAATTATGTCTGATTGTTCTTTTTCACTTAAAGTAATACCAGATCCTTTTTTAACATACTCAAATTTTTCTTTATTCCAAGGTCTTCTGACAGTAAAAACCTGTTCCCCTATAATTGCACTAACATCCAAATCTTTTTCAAAAAAGTCCTGCAATAAAAGAGTATCAAAATCAGATTTAATACTTTTAACAATTGAAAGCAAAGACTTTTCGGATTCAACCAAGACATCCTGAATTTTTTTGTATCCGTCAAATACCTGAAGAATCAAAGGAAAAGAAAATTCTTTTAAAGAAGCATTAATAAAAGAACTTGAACCAAAAATATTTGTATCAGGTGTTTTAATTTTATGAGCATTTAAAGTAGTAATCTGAAAAGCCTTGCTTGAAAGAATAGAAAAAGAATCAGGTTTTACCTGACAATAAATTCCTTTCTGAGAAAATTCATCCAATAAAGGTTCAACAAACTGAGTAAACTGAACTCCTACATCCAAAAAACATGAATCAAATTCATCTAATTTCAGGCCACCAAAAATCAAAGTAGTTTGTTTTCCTTCAGTTAACAAACCTAATTCACTTATATCAATTGCTTCAACTGAAATGTTTTTTTTGTTAAATGCTTCTTTTAACTGAGCAATATACTGATTGCCTTTTTCATGAATAAATAATGTTTTCATAATAACTTCCTTAATCATTTACTGCTTCAGGATCAATTTTCTTTTTTTCTGCTTTATTTTTTTGATCAGATTTTAATTGTTTTTCCGGCGCCCAGACTTTTTTTATTTTTGTTTCAGGATCCTTGGAAATTTCATTAAAAACAAATTCTGAAAGCAAATCAGTTACAACAGATTTTCTTCTAATAAGTTTATGCACATATCTTTCAAAAGACTTTGAAAGGTTTTTATAAGAAGCAACATTAGCATAAATTAAGCCTTCCTGTAAACGCCAGAAAGCAGGAGTTCCTTTTTTTGCAAAAATCAAGTAACCTCTTTTTTTGTCTGTCTCGCTCATTGCTTCATCCAGTAAACGATAATCAACCATATAAACTCCTGCAGTCTGAGGAGAAGGATCCATAATAATTATTTCGTCTCCTTCAACTCCAACGCATAAAACAAAATGCCCTGACCTTGATTTTTTTGAAGGAAACAAAACAGGTTTTTTATACCACAATAAAAGCATTGCACTGTCAGCAACCCATGACTTAACTTCATCTTTTAAATTATAAATCTGGTTGTATCTCACTAACTGTCCTTTAAGCAGGCCATTAGAAAGTTTTTCAACTGAATTAATTAAATCCAATGGTTTTGTTCCGCCAGGAGAAGAAGTTTTAGCTAATTTTCCAATTTCCTGCTGAGAAAAATTATAACCAAAAAAAGACATCATCATTGAAGCAGAAGCAGGTCCGCAAAAATAATTCAGCTGAGGAATAAATTTGGTTCTGATTGCTTCAAGTTTAGAGATATCACTTCTCGCTCGCTTAATATAAAACTCTTTTTTCAAAAATTCTTTGTTTGGAATAACCATGTTATATCCTGAAGGCAGTCTAAGCATTACTCCATGAATGTCTACTCCAATTATTTCTCCTGTTTCTTCTCCAATTTTAATCTGCTGTCCTGGCTTAACTAAATTTCTTTCAATATAAATGCTTGAAAAAAAGTTTTCAAAAATTTCTTTGAATCCAAAGAAAATAAATGCAAGAACCAAAATGATTACTGCAGTAACCAGAGTGTTAAAGAAACTGCTGAACAAACCAATATCAATTCCAACAGAAGAAAAAGAAATCATTAAAACAATCAATAAAAGAAAAATTTTTACTACAAAAAAAAACGAAGAAATAATCGGCTTTGAAATGCCAAACTCTTCTAAATAAGAATCTGAACCAAACCTTGAAAACAAAAAGCTTACTGCATCAACAATTAAAGTTACCAGAATATATCCTAAAACAAAAACCAAAAAGAAAATTACTACTGAAGGAAGCAAAGCCATTACTTTTGAAACCAAAACAGACGCAACAGAAATTTTTAACACACTTAAAGCAATAATTAAAGAAACAACAAAAACAAATAATTCAATTGACTTTGCAACAGAATCAATTGTAAGATAACTTGTTTTTTGTTTTCTTAAAACAAACTCCAAAATTTTTCCAACAATTTTGGCTAAAATTAATCCTAACAAAATCACTGCAATTGCCTGAGCAACATTGCTGAATAAAACTTCTTCCAGCAAAATATTTCCTAAAGTTTCAGCCATTCAAATCCCTTTCAGTATAATAAAAGACATTTAAAGAGTTTAAATAGATTGCCTTAAAAAGAAGGTTTTTATAAGGGAAAAAACACTAAAAAAAATTAAAAAAAGTAATTCAAGAAAAAAGAAATAAAAACATAACAGGGATTTAATTGTATATGGAGAAAACAAGGAAAAACCGCTTTTTGAAAAACGATTCCGGCAGCCAAAAAAACAAAGAAAAAAAAACTTTTATAAAAAAGTTTATTAAAAAAAAAGGAAAGAAAAAACTTTTTTTTGAAAGCCAGGGAAACAAAAACTTTGATTTTAATAAAACAAGAGAATACGGGGAAAAAATTTTAACTGAAAATCTTGGATTAAACAAAAAAGAAAAAGTTCTTGTAATATGCGACGAAACAACTTTTTTGATTGGAAAAGCATTTCATTTTGCCGGAAAAAAACTTGCAAAAAAATCCAAACTGATTGAAATCAAATCACTTCCATTCAATGGAATGGAACCAAATGAAATAATAGCAAAAGAAATGCTTAAATTTGAAGTAATTTTAATGCCGGTAAAAAGTTCTTTAAGCCATACAAAAACAAGAATGCATGCATCAAAACAGGGAGCAAGAATTGCTTCAATGCCAAGATTAAATTATGAAATGATTGAAAGAGATTTGAAAGCAGACTACAATAAAATAAAAGAATTAAGCCTGAAAGTAAAAGAACTTTTTTCTAAAGCAGATTTAGCTGAAATTAAAACAGAATTAGGAACAGATATTAAAGTTCCATTAAAAGGAATGAAAGCAGGAGGAAGCAAAGCAGGATTTTATTTAAAGCCAGGGCAATGGGGGAATATTCCTCAAGGAGAAATATATATTGTTCCAGAAGAAGGAAAAGCAGAAGGAAAATTTGTTGTTGATGCATCAATGGGAACAATAGGAAAAATAATTAACCCGATTGAAATAACTGTAAAAAAAGGATTTGTTTCAAAAATAGAAGGAAAAGAAGAAGCAGAAAAACTAAGAAAATTGATTAAACCTTTGGGCAAGAATGCAAGAAATATTGCAGAGTTTGCAATTGGAACAAATGATACAGCAAAAATAATTGGAGTGGTATTAGAAGATGAAAAAGTTTTGGGAACCGCTCATTTAGCAATAGGAAACAACACTTCAATGCAAGGCGGAACCACTTACTCTGAAATTCATTTGGATGGAGTTTTTACTAAACCAACAATCTGGCTAGACGGCAAACTCTTTATGGAAAAAGGAAAAATATTAATATAGTTGGTTGATTATTTTAAGAGTTGATTAAATGAATAAAAACAAGATTCCGTTAAAGAGATCAATGATTGGACTAGAATCAGAGTTTTTTATTTTAAATGAAAACGGGTTTATGGTTTCAAAAGCAGATGAAATTCTTTTAACAGCAAAAAAACAAAAAAGTCCAGTAATAAAAGAATGCGGGAAAAACATGCTAGAGTTAGGCGTTTATCCTTCAACAAAAATATATCATGTTTCAATGAATTACCTGAATGAACTTCAAAAACTAATTGATATAGCAGAAAAGCATTCAGTAATGCTTTATCCATTAGGAACCTATCCAGGAAGCTTTGAACCAGAAATGAGAAAAGAAGGATTATATTCAATTAAACAAAAAGTTTTTGGAGAAAGCAAATTCAAAATCGCAGGAAGAAACATTGGATTTCATTTTCATTACACTCTTCCAAGAGGGATATTTGATTCACACAAAAAAACAATTAAATCAACAAAAAAATCTAAAATAGCTCAAAGCATGGTTAATGCATTTAATTTGCTTTTATCAGCTGACCCGGTAATTTCAACTTTACTGCAGTCTTCTCCGTTTTATCAGGGAAAATTTTATGGAAAAGATTCAAGAATAATCTGGTACAGGGGAGGAAAAGAATTGCAAAACCCTGATGGATTATATGCTGAAATGCAAGAAATTGGCCAGCTACCAAATTATGTTCATACAGGAACAGATTTAATTAATGGAATTAATAGTTCCTGGAAAGCATGGGAAAAAGAATTAATTAAAGCAGGAATTCCATTAAAAAGAATGAAAGAATATAAATCAAAAATGGCTGTTGGCTGGCCTCCATTAAAACTAAATGTTCACGGAACAATAGAACAAAGAGGAATGGATATGAATCATCCAAAATACATTTTAGGAGCAAGTGTTTTGATGGCTGCAGTTTTAAGAGAAATCTTTCAGGAATTTTATGAAGTAAAACCATCAGATTATGGAATAGAAAATCCATTCAAAAAAGAAAACCACACAATTTTTATTCCACCAAACACTATTGTAAAAGAAAAACTGCAGTTATTAAGTGCAACAAAAGGATTAGAATCAAAAGAAATCCAGAAAAATATTAAAGGATTAGTAAAATTAAGCAAAGGATTTATGCTGCCGGAAGAAAAAAAAGCAGTAAAGCCTTTAATGAATATTCTTGAAAGAAATGAAACCGTATCAGATATAATAATTAAAAGAGTAAAAAAATCTGGTTTTAAATTAAATGAAATTGTTCCAAATGATTTGTTTGCAGAAATGGCTTTGAAAAGCTGCAGGCAATTAAAAAAATCCATGGACAAAACAAAAAGAACTTTTGAAGCAATAGTTTAAACCCAAAACAACTCCTTTTTATTCCTTTTTTAATACAAATATTGAGAAAGGGAGTGGAAAAAAAATGAAGTTTTCCGAATTAAATGAAAGAACCCTTTCATTGACTTTTGATGATATACTGCTTTTACCCGGATACTCAGATATTATTCCGGCTGAAGTCAATTTAAAGACTAAACTGACAAACAAAATTTCTTTAAACATGCCTTTAATTAGCGCTGCAATGGATACAGTAACAGAAAGCGAAACAGCTAAAGCCATGGCAAAACACGGAGGCATTGGAATCATACACAAAAACATGACTCCAGAAGAACAAGCAGAACAAGTAAAAAAAGTTAAAAGAAGTGAATACTGGTTAGTGGCTCATCCAATAACTGTTTCACCAGAAGACACACTAAAAAAAGTTTTTGCTTTAAAAGAAAAATTTGGAATAAAAACTTTTCCTGTAACACAAGGAAAAAAATTAGTTGGAATAATAACCAAAAGAGACACAAGATTTGGAAAAGAAAACGAAAAAGTAAAAAATGTAATGACAAAAAAACTGATTACAACAACTGACCCTGATGACGCTGAAAAAGCAAAACAAATTCTGCACAAAAACAGAATAGAAAAACTTCCAATAGTAAACAAAAAAAATGAATTAGTCGGATTAATCACAATAAAAGACATTGAAAACAGGGAAAGCCATCCATTTGCAAACAAGGACTCAGAAGGAAGATTATTAGTTGGCGCAGCAGTAGGCACTAAAGACATCAAAAGAATTGAATTACTAATTAAAGCCGAAACAGATGTAATCGCAGTTGACACTGCTCACGGTCATTCAAGAAATGTAATTGAAACAGTCAAACACATAAAAAAAGAATATGGAATGCAGGTAATAGCAGGAAATGTCGGAACAAAAAAAGGAGCAGAAGCATTAATTGCAGCAGGAGCAGATGCAATAAAAGTCGGAATAGGACCAGGAAGCATTTGCACTACAAGAGTTATTTCAGGAGTTGGCGTTCCCCAGTTAACTGCAATAATTGAAGCAACAAAAGCATGCAGTAAAGTAGGCATTCCGGTTATTTCAGACGGTGGAATAAAATACTCTGGAGACATAACAAAAGCTTTGGCTGCAGGAGCAGACACAGTAATGCTTGGAGGCTTGCTTGCAGGAACAGAAGAAGCACCAGGAAAAACAATTTTCATGTACAACAGAAGATTCAAACAATACAGGGGAATGGGTTCAGTTTCAGCAATGGAATTAGGAAGCAAAGACAGGTATATGCAGTCTGCAATAATTGATAAAGGAAAATTTGTTCCGGAAGGAATCGAAGGAATGGTTCCATACAAAGGAAGATTAAGTGAAGTTCTTTATCAGTTAATGGGCGGAATTAAATCCGGAATGGGTTATTGTGGAGCAAGAAATATTGAAGAACTAAAAAAGAAAGCTGAATTCACCAGAATAAGTTATGCAGGACTACAGGAAAGCCATCCGCATGATGTAACAATAACAGATGAAGCACCAAATTATTCAAGAATATAACTTGAATTTCATTTAACTAAATAAAATCAAAACACGCTTAACAAAAAAAAAGAATAAAAAAAATTAATCTAAAACAGTTAAAGTTCCGAATTTTCCTGTGCTTAACTGTTTTTCTCCTTTGTATTCAGAAACATAACCGTTTTCAATCTTTATTTTTTTTCCTTCTTCTACCTGATCAATTTGTTCATTCCATAAACTGATTTTTATTTCGCCTGAATCATCTTTGCCTGCTGCATTGCAGACTCTGCCTGAAGCTCTAGGAGTATCAAAATTTCTGATTTCTCCTATACTAACAATTTCTAATTCAATGTCAATTTTTCCTTGACCTGATTTCAAATCTTTCACTTTCATTTCATCGCCTCACTAAAAAATAAATAGACTTACTTAATGTTTTACAATGAAAACTTATTTAAAGTTAAAGGAGAAACTTTTTGTTTAACCTTGTGTTTTAGCAACCTACCTTTTTTCTAAAAAGGCAGTTTTGATACAACTTGTTTTTGTTCAACCTTTTTTCAGTACGGGCTTGCCCCGTACATTTGATACAACTTTGAAAAGTTGTTTACGCAGGGAACGAGATTCGAACTCGCGCGCCCTTTCGGGCACGAGCTTAGCAGGCTCGCGCATTAAACCACTCTGCCATCCCTGCAAACGTTTCGCCGTTTGAGCACAAAGCACGACATTCATTTCGTTCAGTCGAGCTGTAAAAACAAGTGCTATTACTATTTGTTTAAAGGAAATTTTATAAAAAGAGTTTATCTTCGTCTTTTTGGGGTTACTGGTTTTCTAGTCAGGTTTCTCCTGCCTTTAAGAGAAGTTGAACTCGGCAAAAGACCATCTTTTTTGGCTTTTAAATTAAATAATTGTTTTGCAGTACTAATTGTTGCCTTTTCCCAATTCAAAATATTTCCTTTTTTTAAGTTCCCTTGCTTAATTAATCTATTTTTTTCTTTTTTTAAATCATTTAAAAAAGAAATTCTAACCAAATCAATTCCTACATTTAATCCTGCTTCAGCATATTTCCAAGCAAGGTCTAATGCAATTCTTTTTTCTGGAGACAACATTGTTTTTCGGTCTTTAACAATTTTATTTTTCAGCATAAATTAACTTGTTTTTTGTTTCTTTTAATTATTTCCTTTTTTATCCTAAAATAATGGTCTTTAAAAAACTTTTATACCACAATTTTCTGTGCATCACAGTGCAAGTTTATTTCACACGTTTTGATGAACCTTTTGAAAAAGGTTCTGCAGGAGTAGCAAAGCGGTCAAATGCGCCAGACTCAAGAAAGCTTTTTGAAAAAAAGTTTAGATTTACAAAAACTTTTTAATAAGAAAGTTTTTCCCGAAATCAAATTATCAAAAAATTCGCTTTATGCGAAAGATTGATTTCAGGATTTTGGAGTTATCTGGTGGCTTAGTGCCTTCGGGGGTTCGAATCCTCCCTCCTGCAT
>Ga0210057_1002064_pt1 | contig 29286 bp, 23 predicted proteins | sample CryGeyCG2114_010_2_FD_183968 | JGI IMG/M metagenome (GOLD analysis project Ga0210057, IMG submission 183968) | Groundwater microbial communities from aquifer - Crystal Geyser CG10_big_fil_rev_8/21/14_0.10 (SPAdes) (version 2) | ecosystem: Environmental > Aquatic > Deep subsurface > Groundwater ...
TGCCCAAAGTTCCACGGGAGCAAACGGAAGAAATAACCCGATCAAGCACGTCTGTGAGCATAAAGATAAAGATGCGAGCAGATGTAGCATTCCCTTTAAGGAATACTTTAAAGTTTGCTGTAGGGATTGTTACTTTTTTTAATTCAAAAAAGCCTCCGATCTTGCTTGGTGTTGGGCGTAACCAAGGAGGTCGGAGGCTTTTTATGGCCTCGTTAAATTTCACGAGGCATCCTTCACCGGAACAAAGGCTCTTGTCTCGGTTTCTTTTTTTGGAAGTACCAATAAGTCACTCCGATAAAAATCGCAACAGCTATCAACGGCACCCACACTAACGTTTCCGGGCAAGCATACAACAACCACATAAATATCAAGACAGCGGTCAGTACCGCGTTAACCACAATCACAATGCTAGCCATTGTTAAATCCCTAGCGTATTTTTTTTCTATGAAATAAAGCAACTCAACAATCAGCCCAAAGATTACTAAGAAAAACACCCATAAGATCGGGTCCAAGTTTTGACATTTCTCTTCTTCCGTTACGATTCCCGCGACTTCTCCTTGTTCTTCTGATTCTTCAAAAAAAGGTTCTTCAGTCTCCCCCGCAATTTCTCCCCCTATTTCCCCAAACGACGGCGCAATAACCAAGACTTCATCCGTGCTGGTTGCGTTATCTACAGTCTCCCCTTCAATCGCTGGCTCTATCACATTTTCTAAAACTGTCATTTGCGACAATTGTTTCTCGAGCACAAAGTACTCTGCATGGGTCACCAAAGCTTCACCTTGCAAAATTGGTTGGATTGTGAAAGTAATGGTTTTGCTTTGCCCTCTTGTTAAAGGATTGATTTTAAAAATTATAGAATTGGTTGAAATATTGGTAGCCGATGGAGAGACAGCCATAATTTGAGGAGGAAGCGTTATAACCAGTTCCCCTGCCGGTAAATAGGCAGATCCGGTGTTGATGATCGTTACCGATTCCGGAATTTGTGAATTTAAAATCTTAGTTGGTTCAAAATCAAACTCAAGTGAAGCGCTCGGTAGAGATGACCCACCCCCACCGCCCCCACCGGAAGAAGCCGCAGACCCACCCCCACCGCCGGTCTGTGGTGGGGTGGATTCTTCGACAACTTTCAAAATTACCGATTCGGTTTCAAATCCCGCGATGATCGCTTGATTTACGATTTCTATCCCTATTGCAGTCGTGGTGGCAACTTGGGTTGTAAACGATACACTGCCAAATTCTTCCGGCGCGACATCTGTTACAACCCAGTCGATCTGACGAGTGGAAGACGAATACACTCCACTGTCAGAAATAAAGGAGGGCTCTAATAAATTTGTATCCAGTTTATCTCTGATAATAAAAGACGTTGCCGTCGCATCCCCGGAATTAAAATAATTAATTGTGTAAGTAATGTCCTGTCCTGGGAAAACCTCGCTCGATGGATTCGCGACTTTTCCGGTACTATCATTTTGAAAACTAGGGGAAGTTGCTGCCGGAACAGCTGTTATTTCTGTAGGTAATGATTCTACGGTTTCAAGGTCCTCGGCTTCCGCATAAGCTATATTCTCAATAGTAGTTGTTGCGGTAACGGTCGAACTTACGGTCGCGTCAAAACTAACGATTACCGATTCACCCGCGCCAAGCGCTCCAATATTCCAAGATAAAGCTTCCCCGCCCAGGTTAGGATTCAAAACATCTTTAACAAGCACTTCAGAAGAAGTCGCGACGCCTATATTCGTTACGGTGATTTCATAAGTCACCTGCTCTCCCGCGACCACCACCGATGCAAGACTATGTTTTTCAACTTGTAGTTGCGCGCTCGGCGGCGTTGGCGGCGGCGGACAAATAAAACTACTATCTGCCAAACTTTGGTTATATATAACTTTTGAACTCGTGCCGATTTTGATTTTGTTTCCATACGCCGCGATAATTTCCGAATTGGCGTCAACTGATACTCCCCCTTTAAGGGCGTAGAACACGACCGAAGTCGTTAAAAAATTTGAATCGACATCTATCGAATTACTGTCACCGTTTGATGCGGCGACAATCAGCAACTTTCCACCATATCCATTCCCAGAAACCGACGCGTTGCCGTTTATATTTACTTTTCCTTCAGCGATTAAAACAGAACCAAAAACTCCGAAGTTGCTTGCTATTGTTAACGACGCGTTGGAATGAATGGTAATATCGCCGGTAACATAAATTGTTCCACTCAAGACTGTTTGAGTGTTTGCTTCCAGCGTCAGGCTCCCGTTGATATACAGTGGCCCCAGAGAATTAAAAGTAGTATTTTCAGGGATAACAAAATCATCATTATGAGTGCCTCCTAACAGTGCTGACGACTTCCACATATTTGGATCAAACACCGGCATTATTTGCAACGACGCGCCAGAAGTTGCGGCGCCGGAAACTGAAACTCCGGAAATTTCTCCAACTGCCGCGGCATCACCCTCGATTTGGGAAAAGCTTCCACCAACAATATCCTCATTGGAATAGACCTCGCCTTGGATTTCGGCAAAGGCCGACATAGCGACTCCTCTGTTATCCGCTTGCACGGCGTATGGAAACGAGATGTTTATTGGCTGCTCACAAGCCAGTACGGTCGCCGCTTGAGTTTGACCAATAAACATCGGCAAGTAGCTTGTGGTGATTACCAGAAACATTAATAATATTTTTTTGTCGATATTATTTTTATCCATAATGTTACGTGCTTTTTTCAGTTTTTTCCGGGTTGAGAAAACAGACATTCCCGCGGAAAATATTACGATAATGGATATGACAAGCCAATTATTCGATCGCGCTGTTTTATCAGATTCCAGCGGTTCTTTATCGAAAGTTGAAAGCGCTAGGACTGCAGGTTTTTCCGTGCTGACGGCCAGCACACCCAGGACTTTACTTGAATCAGCGACTTTAAGATTTCCTCCCTCGTCTGGCAGTTTACGCGTGGTTCTTTCAACTTTAATAGTCTCCGGCTCGGTAATGAAATCTTGCGCGTCTTGCTCCTCTGCCAAAATTTCCTTGTTTATTTCTTTTTTTTGTAATGACTCTTCATCGGGTTCAGAATCAGACTCGGTTTCTTCATCCCCACCACCGAGCAGTTGGTCGTCAGGCACGGGCCGCTTATCTGCCGGAATGTTATTTTCTACTTTAAATCGCGAACTGGCGGTATTTGATTCAATAGATTTGAGTTGAAATGTCAATCCTTGCGCCCAAGAAACATTGTGATAAGTCCCGGATGGGGCGGACGGATCGATTTCAATCGTATATTCAATTTCTATCCGTTCGTTAGATCCAAAACTGCCAATTGGCCAGCCTTGACTTGTTATTAATGTTTTGTCCGGAGTGGTCAACTCATCATACGCAACTACGTTATCGATAGTTGTTAGCCCGTCGTTATCTACTATTATCTTGAAAGTCACTCTGTCCCCGGGATTTAAAATCTTACCCTTGGCGTCGTTTGATGTATAAACATTCAACAAAGAAATATTTCCACCGCCCGCGGGCTGGGTGTTGTTTGGTGGATTATTTTCACTACCGTTCTGGCTGCCATCATCACTATCTCCACCATCATTACCGTCGGAAGGATTGGCGCTGCCATCGCCCGGATCTTCAGCGTCGCCCGGATCACTGTTATCTTCCGGATCTTCTGTCGGTGCTTGCGTATCGTCTGGGATCGGATCAGCCGGTTCTTCTATATAAAATTCGTCATCGTCCGGGGAGACTACTTGTGAATTATCAAAGGGAACCGCCGATAAATTATTGTCTTTATTGTTTTCCGGGCCGATATTGGAAATCTTTACCGAATTGGTCGTTAATACATCAGAGGTATAATTTTCAGTCGCCCGCAAAACCATGTTCAGCGTTCCTGATTGATAAGGGTAAACACGATCTAGAGGAAAACTGATATTTCCCGGTCGGGAGAAAAAACTGCTATAAGGGTGGCTTACGGAAACCAAATCGAATAATATCGGATTGTACTCCCAATCGATTTCAGTGGCATAAGCGCTGCCATCGCCAAAATTAGCGTAATCAACCTCGATTTTTACCAGATCCCCCGCGGCAATCGTCGCTTTATGAGTTTTTATACGCTGCGAAACAGAAAGATCGGGAAAACCGAATGAGATATTCCCATTCCACTTTCCAAAAACATTGACTACTCCAAAAAACAATTCACCGTTTACAATGTTTGTGTTTACAAAATTCAATAAAGTGGCTAATGCCGAAGTGTTCCCGGACTGGATGCCGACATTTTCAATATCATCATCGTTAGTAATATTGTTAATGCCGGAAATTGCCGATAAGTCCAAATTATTTTTTATAGTCGCTTTATTCTTATTCAAAATATCCAAAGTAGAAGTACTCTTCGCGAAAATATTGCCGAATTCCGATTGAGAAACCGCGTCTTGCTCTACGTCACCCGTATCCGCGGAATAAAACGCAAGACCCGCGGCAGAACTGCCCATAGTAACTTGGTCAGGCATCGAAGTAATACCACCGGACCATTCACCTACGGTGTTCACTAGCGCCAAAAACCATTTACCGTTTACCACGTTAGTGTTTAAGACATTTTTGACATATGAATTTGCGTCAGATTTACCAGTGTCAATATCGGCGCCGGTGACTTCGGATTTTTCACCAAATGACTCAATGCCGTTTTTACCGGAATCTGCTAGGGTGTCAACATTGTTTTCAATATCGATCTCGTTGTCGTTATTTACATTCACCAAAACGGAATGCACGTTTTCAACATCCAACTGATCGCCGCCCGTTGCGCCAATAGACATACTGTCCATAAAATAAAGTTCGCTTGGCAAGTGCAAATCACCTTCCCAATCTCCAAACACGTTAATCGACGCGATGGTCCATCTGGCGTTTATCAGGTTCGCGTTGACAATATTTAAAACATTGACGACAACATTGACATAACCTGAACCAATGCCGGAATTGTTGAAGTTATGGATTTGATTTTCGCCTGACAGTCCGCCAGCCGTAATGTTGTTTTCGAGTGTCGCGTCGTTGTTGTTGGTTAGAGCGTAGGAGGTTAAACTTTGACAAGTAAGCTTGCCACAAATCCCTTCCGCCAAATTTTGAGTAAGCTCGCGGGATGTGGTTTCCGGGTGATTGAGCACTAAATCCTGGGTGAGGTTTTCAAAGTTGTCGGTGATTTCGGTCAGTTTGCTGTTAATTAGGTTAACGTTTAAAACGTTTACCACATTGGCAAACACGTTAATATCACCGCTATCGATAAAACCGTTTTCACTTTCGTCCGCGGCCAATAAACGGTTTTTTCCGGTTAAAGATTTAGTCTCAACATCATTTTTTACACCTACAACATTGTCGTTGACGACTTCGATGATTTTTTTAATCTCATCCAAAGTGACTGTTTCAGTGTCTTCATTGTTTTCTCCTTGATTATTCTCATCCTCTAAAAGTTTTAAAGACTGTTCATCTTCGCCTTCCAAAGAAATCGAATTGTCGTTGCAAGTACCGCTTTCTGTGTCCTCGTTTTCACATAAAAATGCTTCCTCGGTGGTTGTTGGTTGTGCTTCGGTGTCATTTTCGACAAAAGGATCAATCATCATATCCGAGCTACTCGTTGCTGTGCCAAATTCATCCAAACCATCATCAGGCAAACAAATACCTTCTAATGTTTCGGTCTGATCAACCCCTAAATTAGTCTCCCCTACTTGGGAGTCGTCTGGTACGTAATCTGGATCTGGTGAGTCCAAATTTAGCGTATCAGCGGGGTTTTCTATGTCGATTAGAGCCTCTATCGGCTCATTCGCGGAATCGCTGTAAGCATCAAATTCACTGTTTTGAGAACATGTTAATACTGCAAGATCTTCATAATTATTAGTCGCCTCTTGGGTAGTTGAGGCATTTGCTTCCTCAGAGTCGCTTACCACTAAACCATCCGCGTTGTTACTATCGTTTGGTTTAGTCCCTGAACCTGGAATACTGTCCAAATTTTGATCAGTCGTGGTCGCCCCTTGTTCGGGCATACCACTAGTATCGGAAAACTCGTCATCTGTATTACCTACAGTATCGCTGTTTTCTTGCTGATCAAGTGAATTTTCATCTTCTGATAACCCATCAGAAGATTCACCAAGAGGCGCGTCTAAATCATTAGACTCGCCGAGAAACTTACCTGCTCCTTCTAACTCATCGTCGATTTCTGTCAGTTTATCCGCGATACTGTCTATTCCATCCTTTATATCTTCCGCTGAAGCAAGTCCGGAATCAGTCTCCGAAACATCGGAGTCAACTTCCTCATCGACAGGATCAAGATCCTGCGATTGTTGAATAGAAGTTTCCAAAGCTTCTTCGTTGTTGGTATATACCGTCACCGATTGTTGTAAAATCGGATTGTCTAAATCGACATCGGAATCAGTGTAAGTTATTTGCTCTGCGTACACCGGTAGCACCGGTGCAAAAATTATGGTCAAACAAACAAAAACAACCAAAACCCGCGTACTCCACGGGCGTGGCGTTGTGTTGACCATTCTTTTTTTCGACCTTTTTTTGTACATTACGGAACCCTACTCACACCAAACGGTTTTCAAAAGATACAACTTTTTAATAACCGTTAAATGTTTTCGGCGCTAACATAATTAAGTAGCAAGCGTTTGCCCACGACGCTTCGTCGAATTCAACTTGTCTACTACTTAATAAAGGTCTTTTTTGTTGTACCAATCATTCTTGCGCTTAGTCAGGGCAGAAAAAATCTTGTAAAATCCTCTCCGGCCCAACTCCCCTGACTATAGACACAATTTAGACCAACGTGTGCTAAAGTTTTTGCCTTAGCCAACGTTTGTTACAAATTTTGATTTGTAACGTACGTGTATCGCGGTATTTTTTTGTTGTTTGTTCAACCCAAACGATTAGCGTCGAAGAATCGACTTGATGTTCGAGTTGAGAAGCTTTACAGCTCCCGCGGCAGACATGGCTTTACCAGAGGCGATAGAACCGCCGGTCAAGCTGTCGCCAGAATCGATTCCGTTATCGCCAGAATCTGCTTCGGCTTCAACATCATCATCGATTATGACGTCGTTATCGTTCTTGACGTCTTCGTCGTTCTTATCTTTGACTTCTACTTCAACAGTAGAATCATCATCAACAGTGGAAACTGTGGTCGTGCCATCTTCCGCGCCTTGCAAGTCCTCTTCCAAGGAGTTGGTGTTGGCGGTAGAATCTGCCAATGCGGCAGCGTCTGTATCACCGGTGGTGATAGAAGTCGTGTTCATATCATCAGCCGACTCGATTTTGTTATCACCAGAATCAGATTCTGATTCTATTTTATTGGTGATAAGAGCGTCGTTGTCGTTTTGAACTTTAACTTTCAATTCCCATTTGGCCATAGCTTTAACCATAGACGCGTCGATGACGCTGGAAACCGAGGTGGTGAAAGCGGCGGCCGGAGCCGCGACCAACAAAACCATAGACGCTACTGCGAATAATGCGATTGTTTTTTTCATTTTATATTGCACCCCCTTTCGTGTTTAGGTTTTTGCGATTAAGCAAGAAATCCTAATTGTTTAAGGTCTTAAAGTCGATCAACCTCAAGCGGTCATCCCGTCCTTCCCATCATTCGGTTAAAAATGATAGGAAGGCCTTGGATGACCCCTTGTTTTTGAACAAGGGGTCATCCGAAGGCCTAAAACTAGCGACGGAAAATCGCCTTGATATTTGAGTTTAGAAGCTTGATGGTTCCCGCGGCAGACATTGCTCTACCAGCGGCAATAGTACCACCGGTCAAAGAGTCGCCGGAATCGAGAGTGTTTCCACCCGCGTCGGACACCGCGTTGACTTCGTCAACGATATCCACGAAGTTTTCGTTGTAAACATCTTCTTCGTTCGAATCGGTTAAACCAACTTCTACCGTTGAATCGTCTGTAACGCCGTCAACTGTAGTAGTTCCTTCTTCACCGCCGTTTAGGTCTTCTTCCAAGCTGTTGGTGTTAACAGTAGAATCGGCTAACGAAGCAGAATCGGTATCACCGGTGGTGATAGCGACGTTGCTCATATCGTCGGCGGACTTGACTGTATTTGCACCAGAGGAAGCGTTGGAATTGACATTGTTATAAACAAGCGCGTTGTTGTTGTTTGTAACTTTAACCATTAATGACCAGGTCGCGTTCGCGGTGACAGACGAGCTGTCATTAACATTGCCCACAAAGGTGGAAAACGCGGCAGCTGGAGAAACCAAAGCAAAGCTTACGGCAGCAATGCTTAAGAAAGCAGCAAATTTTTTCATTTTTCTTAGTCCACCCCCTTTCTTTACGTTACTTAAAGCCCCAGGCTGTACTGCCCAACTAGCACAAAGGCTGTAACGGAGTTAAAAATAAAAGCCCATTTTCACCTCCTCTGACTTGATTGTCAGACGGGGCAAAAATGGGCTCTCGTAGTCCCGCGGCGCACGTAGTCCGCTCGAGTATTCGGTTTTAAAAATACGGCTGAATCAGGATTCGTCTTTACTTTCCGGATATACATGTCCTACCAATCGATATGTTTTTGGAGCTTCTTTCAACCCTTCCGTTTCTGTGAATTCTCCTGATTCGTCCAATTTAGCCAAAGGAGTCTCTTCGGTTTTTTTAGATCCGGGTCTGATTAATTCGGTTAAAATTCGTGGCTGAATATTTATTTCCAAAGTTGCTTGGCACCACGGACAGCGCATTGAAAATTTGGCGTGCGACGGAAAAACCCCGCCGTTTAAGATGGGTTTATTGCACTCGGGACAGTTGGTCATCTTCTTCTCGATTTGCATTTGATATGATTTGCTTTTTGAGTTGGGTTTTAACACGGTTGGTTTCGCCTAATTTTAAAAGTTTAGGATAGAAACTAAAAACCCAGCACAAAATTTAACAAAAATATACAATCTTGCGTGGGCTCTCGTAGTCCCGCGGCACACGTAGTCCGCAAAAATGGCCGTTATGTCAGTCTATCAACGCGGCTCTGCCTAGTCAACGGTTTCCTTGTGGAAAACAAAATTTTCCTGTTGGTAAAATGTTCACAGTAAAAATTTGCTTAAAAGTTTCTCAATAAGTTACGGTTATTTCCGCGATTTTCGATTTATTTAAATCAAAATTCCACACAATATCGGCATCTTCAAATGAAACCTGGCTGATTGAAAAGCCAATATACCCATGGCGACTGAAATTCCAACGGGAAGCAATCTCGGCAATCCCATTAGAATCAGTTAGCCGGTAAGAACTTCCGCCGGCAGACCCGGACCAATTACCTTTAACTTCCGCGTTAGATACAGGAAGACCATTTTCATCAACCACCTTGACAAAAACCCTCGCTCTTACTCTTATAAAAGATTTTTCAGATAAAATATCAATTGAATCGATTATCAAATCCTTTTGTGGCGAATTGATAATCGAGATATTAAAAAAGACAACGTTTTTTTCATTCTCACTGTCTATAACCTCGAGTTTTACGGTGTAATTACCGGGTGATTTATAAATATGAGTCGGTCTCGCCAAAGTACTACCCTCTGAATCACCGAAATCCCAGTTATAAGATTTTATATACCCGTCAGAATCGTAAGAACTATCGCCACGGAAGTCGACTGCCTTGCCGGTATAAGCGTTGTCAGGGCCCAAAATTCGAGCTGTAGGAGGCACATTTGGCTGGACGATTGGTTCTGCTGGTTCGAGGGCGATATTTGATCCATTAGCCAGACCCTTCAATGCCGCAAGCGGGTTTAGCAATCCCCAACCGGTTGAAGTGTCATATCCTTTTGAATTTAGGTCAGTCGCTGATTTTGTGAGCAATTCTGTCAATTCTTCCGGGTTTTTTATCCCTTTTTCCACCAATAAAGCAGCCGCCGCGGCCACATGAGGCGCGGCCATAGATGTCCCTTGTAAAAATATATAACCAAATTCTCTGGTTGATCCTGATTGCAGAGTTTGCTGCAATATCCCATCTTTATAACCGTCATTGTCAAAATCTTTTGACAAGTCTCCGCCATAGGCCACAATATCGAGACCTACTCCGCGATTGGAATAAGAAGTTACTTCCCCCAAAGCGTCTACCGCTCCAACCGCCAAAGCGTATTTTGAATAAGCGGCCGGGTAACTGACATTATTGCTTCCGTTGTTCCCCGCGGCTGCCACCACCAAGACATCGTTGTCAAACGCATATTCCAAAGCGTCTTCCAAGACTCTTGATGGTGAAGGACCGCCAAGGCTTAGGTTTATAATATCCGCTCCGTGATCCGTGGCCCAAATAATCCCATCCGCGACATCTGCATAATTTCCAGAACCGTTTTTATCAAGCACTTTTACCGGCATAATCGAAGCACTTGGCGCGATTCCCGCTACACCAACACCATTGTCAGTACTTTGAGCAATTGTACCCGCTACATGCGTGCCGTGCCGGTTTTCGTCGTTTGCGTGACTATTCCTTTGGACAAAGTTATATCCCGGGACAAATCTGGTATTTTCCAAGTCAGGCGCCTGTTTAAATGAAAAATAATCTTCGTAGGCAACTCCGGTATCAACAATAGCCACTATTGCTCCCCTGCCGGTAGCTCCGCTCCAAATTTTTTCCAGATTTAGCTTGTCTTCTTGGAAATTCCATTGATATTTGAAAAACGGGTCATTGGGCAAATTGAATGCTACCGCTTTGTAATTCGGTTCGGCATATTCAACGGCCGGGTCATTATTAAGTTTTTCTAAAATGTCTAAAGTATTTGAGTCGGAAGCAAGCTTGAACTGACTTACTTTTTGAAAATGAGTAGATGAATATTCCAGATTATACTTTCCGGAAATTATTGGAATGGCGGATTTTTCATCGGTTGAAAACTTTACCAAGATTTCTCCGGGCAAAGCATTGTCGAGGTGTTGCCTGATCTCTAAAATCTGAGATTTCAGGCTAAAAAATTTTCCATCAAAAATTCCGCTTATCGGAATAATAGTTAGTAAACCGACTAATATGGATAAATTAATTTTTTTGATAAAACTAGCCATCTTTCTTCTTACTTTACTAATTTATTAATTTTCTTTTTTATTTTCTTCTTATTATTATCATATAGATAAATTTAGGTAGATTTTAGATTTAGTCTTGTTGTTATCATAATTATGCTATAGCAATATTCTGATAACTCCTTTAGATTGATTTTAGATTTAGATTTGATGAATCACGCCAAAACTCCAAACGTTTGTTTGGCGATTTTCCATCATTTCAACGCGCCTCTTTCGCACGATAGTTCTCACATAGTTCTTTAAATGAGTCTAGATTGATGTGTGTTTCAAGTCAAAAAACTTCTTGTGGAAAAATCTAAACTATGACTAAAATAAGCTAAATAATGATCTCTACTTCAAAAAACGACGTGTTCCCTACTTAAGACTCTAAATTAAGAAATTCCGGTTTTAAGTCATTGCGATAATCCTGCGGCGTTGTTAATATCCTTTGAGCCAGAGGAGTTTTGGCGGAGAGTCGAGAAAATACGATAATGTAGGTTTTGACTTCCTCCCTAGGCGGACAAGTCGTTCGAACAATAATATTTACTTTGCCGAGCTTTGTTTCTTAAAACACTAGCGGTTAGAGAGAGTTTCGTAATTCAAAGTTGAAAGTAAACGATCAAAAGAAGATGTTTAATATAATCAAAAAACGCCCAAACAAATTTTATTCCGGGTCTTATTTTATTCAAAGCGGTTATTTATTGCGGCGGTTGGTCGGTTTCGTCTTCTTCCGGTTTGTAGACTTCATGCGCCGGGTCGGGATTTGGGACTGCTAAAAAAATCAAAAATCCAACAATCAAAGTATATACAAACAGAAGGATTCCAGTACGATAGCTTATTAGCCCGGGTATAAACCCAAGAATTAAAAATATCGTTGCTATTACTGCGGCTATTTTAACTATTTTTTTCCTTTTTTCTACTGGTAATGCCATATACAAATATTTTACTATTATTTCTGTTAACAGTCCATATTAGCTTTCCTGCCGGGAAATATTTAACAAAATGCCGACACCTATCATATTTGCAAGCATCGCGGAACCGCCGTAGCTAATAAATGGCAGAGGGATCCCGGTTAACGGCAATATTCCAACCATCGCGCCAACGTTAAACACCGTTTGAAAAACCACCCATGAGGTGATCCCGACGGCAACCAATGTCCCAAAACTGTCTTGAGCTTTCCGGGCCACAACAAATCCTAAAATCGCAAATATTATAAACAAAAACAAAATTGTCCCAACTCGTAAGAATCCTAACTCTTCGGCCATTACGGCAAAAATCGAATCCCCCAGCGGTTCCGGCAAAAAGTTAAACTTTTGTCTGGAATACCCAAAACCTTGCCCCCAAAACCCCCCGGAGCCAATAGCTAAAAGCGCTTGATTTATCTGATAGCTAATTCCCAACGGGTCTGCTTGAGGATCCAGAAACGATGTTATTCTGGCCAATCGATAAGGCGCGGCCTGCACCGCCAACCAACCAACCCCAACCCCGGTTACTAAAAGTCCCGCGAGATGAGAAATTTTTACTCCCCCGGCAAAAAAAATAGATAAAGCAATCAACGCGATTGCGGCCGTACTGCCAAAGTCAGGCTCTAATAAAATCAAGGCGCCCGCGGCACCAGAAACAACCAATGGAGGCAGAACTCCGGTCGAAAAATATATAACTTGTTCCTTTCTTGTCGCAAACCAAGCGGCGAGATAAAAAATAATAGCTAATTTCGCAAACTCGGAAGGTTGTAAAAAAGTTATTCCGAGATTTATCCATCTTCGACTGCCACCGATTTCAACACCAATTCCAGGAATCAACACAAGTAATAAAGATAAAAAAGAAATTAGTAAAATAAATGGTGAATATTTTTTAAAAAATCGATAGTCAACTCGGCTAACAAAAAGCATCGCGGCAAAACCGAGTATAAAAAAAATACCCTGTCGTGTTAAGTAGTAATTTGTGTGGCCAAACCGTTGGAATGACAAAACCGCAGAGGCGGAAGAAATCGCGACCAGACCAATTATAGACATCAGCGTGGTCAGTCCAAAAATCCTTTTGTCAAACGGTTTTCTTTTCAGTTTCATAACTTTTTACGAAATACCAATCGAAACGAATATACTTATCCAGAGCGGAGCATGCGATTGAACAAATAACTAAACCCATAGTGTTGTATCTATGTATCGATGCATAGATACAAATATTTTAGGACAAGTTGGGTAATCTGTAGAATATTTTTATAAACCTTTTACGACCGCCTTAAACTGATCACCGCGGTCTTCGTAGCTTTTAAACGTCCCAAAACTTGCGGCTGCCGGTGACAGCAACACCACATCCCCTGACTCGGCGGCTTCCGCGGCGTTCTCAACCATTTCCTTCATAGTTTTTAAATTACTCTTTATACTGCCCTTATACTTTTGATTTTTCAACTCTTTTTCGATTCGCTTCCCGGCCTCGCCGACTAAAATAACAGCCTTCACATCCGAGTTCACGATTTTTCTCGCCAGTCCCGCGTACTCTAATCCTTTTTCAGAACCTCCTAAAATCAAAATTTTCGGCTTTTGAAAAGAATCAATCGCGGCGATCGCAGTCTCTGAAATTGTCGATTGCGAGTCATTATAGTATGTAACTCCGTTCACATTTTTTACGAATTCTAATCTGTGAGGAAGACCTTTAAATTTTTCGATTACAGCTTTACTAACACTGTCTCGAACCCCGAGGAGTGAAGCCGTTACACGGGCGGCTTCCGCGTTTATTAAATTGTGTTCTCCCAACAATTTAATTTTGCCTTCGTATTTTGTAAACCAAATTGTTTTTGCTTTGATATTTTTTGATATTTTTTTTACTGAATCAGAATTTTTGTAAAGGACTGCCAGATCCTCCTCGTTCTGATATTTTACAATACTCTCCTTTGCGGTTTGATATTCTTCTTTGGTTTTATGATGATCCAAATGATCTACAAAGATATCCAAAACGACCGCGATATGAGGGCTTTTGCGCAAGTCCTGCAACTGAAAACTAGATAGCTCCAAGATCACCAAAGCTTCTGGTTTTAATTTTGGTAAAAAATCTATCACCGGATTACCAATGTTTCCCCCTAAATAAACTTTTTTATTCAAAATTTGAGATTTGATTTTTTTTTGTAATTTGTCATTAGATATTTGAAATTGCTTCTTTAGTATCTCATATATTAAAGAAGCCGTTGTCCCTTTGCCTTTGGTGCCGGTAACTCCAACGATCGGGCATGGACACAAATCGAAAAACAGTTTAGTGGCGGATGAAATTTCAACTCCTTTTTTTTCGGCAGCTAATAATTCGGGTGTTAACCTTGGAACCCCCGGGCTTCTAAAAACTAGATCAAAATTATCAAGGTTACCTAAATATTGTACTCCTAACGTTGACACACTCCTTGCCTCTCCCTCCCTTCGGGCACTCTCTCCCGCTTGGGAGATGGTTGAGGTGAGGCTTCGAATTACGGAAGTGTCAATGACAAGATTTTCATCTCTATCAAGTATCGTTGCCTCAATCCCCTCCCCAGACAAAAAATGCCGCAGTGATTTCCCCTCGCGGCCGTAGCCAAGTATCGCAATTTTTTTATTTTTAAAGTTTGGCAAATACATAACTCTTTATTATAATTCTCCTTGTCGATGATTGGTGGAAAATCAATGCTTGCAAGGATTTGGAGATTCCTTTGCGTGTACTGCGACTCTCGCGAGATCGCCGAGTCCAAAGAGAGTTTGGTTGAAGCGATAAAAGGAATAAGGTTTGATTTCAACGAACTGAAAAGGGAAATCGGTGCCGTCTGGCGTCGGTGAGCCTAAGGAATAACCTTGATGACTCGGTCGTCACCTCGGTGTCCGGGTTTTTTAAAAAATCAAGTAGTATAAATCTTGTAGTTGCCCAATTTATAGAGCCTTCAATCTACCTAATAAATCAGGCACTGCTGATTTTTTATTTTAATGCGTTGTTTGGTCAATACCGTTAACTTCGGGCCTTTAAAACCTTTCCTGATTTTTCGGCTGTAGCAACCCCATTTTCAAACGCCATTTCCCCGTTCAAAATAACTTCTTCAATCCCTAATGAAGGTTGGTAAGGATTATCTACCGTAGCCAAATCCTGAATATTTTTAGGGTCAAATACGGTAATATCCGCCTTTTTGCCTTTTTTTAAAAAACCTCTGTCTTTCAACCCCAAATATTCCGCCGGCATTCCGGTTATTTTATACACCGCCTTTTCCGGCGTCAGCCATTTATTTTTTAAACTCATTGATAAAAATCTTGGCATCGCTCCAAAGCATCGAGGATGAACGAGATTTTTTGTAAACAAGTTACGAACAGAAAATCCCGCTCCATTTGTGGAAATCATTCCAAGTGGATGTTTTAAAAATTCTTCCAAATGATTCTTGTCTATATTTTCATCAAAAACCACCACTTCACTTTCAGTTGATTCCAAAACATTAACCAACGCCTCTTCAACTGTTACTCCTTGACTCCCAGCAATCTGCACGAGACTTTTTCCAATCAAATGCGGGGCAGATGTGGCTGTCGCGATAATAATTTTCGAAAAATCTTGCGTTTCCTCCCGAAGGGCTTCGATAATTTTATTTTTTTGGAAAGGCTCTTGCAATTTTTTATTCAATTCAACCTTTCCGCCTTGGTATACCCATTTTGGCAAATAAGTATAAAGGATCGACCAGGATGTAGTGTATGGATAAACATCGTATCGCACATCTACTCCCTGCCGGTAAGCAAGTTCCAACGATTTGAGCACCTGTTCAAACAGCCCCCAATTTTTCGCGTCGCGAATTTTGAGGTGGGAAATTTTTGTTCTCGCTCGGGCTTTTCCTGAAATATTTATAACCTCGCTAATCGAATCAAGGATCCCTTTCGCTTCATTACGTAAATGTATTGAAATTGGCCGATTAAATTTTGTCGCGATCTTTGCCAACCTTACAACCTCATCGGTGGACGAATCGTATTCATGAGCATAAACCAAACCATATGATAAACCAAACGCCCCCGCTTTCATGGCAGAAATCAAAACCCTTTCAAGAACCTCAAGCTCGTTATCACTAATTTTTCGAACGACATCTCCCAAAAGTCCTCGACGGATTGTTGAGTGCCCGGCAAGACTTAAGATGTTTACTCCTAATTTCAATTTGGAAAGTTCGGCTAAATACTCCTCGAAATAAGTCCAGTTTATATTTTCCCCTTCCGGCGAATGCCATTTTTGAATCGACTTGAAACTTTCCAGCGATGGTAGTGGGGCAAGTGACGCGCCACAGTTACCCAAAGCAATGGTTGTTATCCCCTGGCTAATCATGCTTTCCTGCCCTGGATAGTCAAACAGTGTCCAATAGGCATCCGAGTGGTTCTGCGCGTCTATAAACCCCGGCGATACCAGAAGACCATTTGCGTCAATCACTTTTTTTGCTCGAGCGCCCTTAAGATTTCCCAGTTCAGAAATTTCTCCATTTTTTACACCCACGTCCAAATCTTGGGGTTTATTTTTACCTGTCCCATCCACAACTTTCCCATTTTTGATTAGTAGATCTAGCATTTTTTTATTTCGTTATTGTAAAAATATTTAAAAAGGATAAAAACTAAATTAAATCTTTTTTTTTACTCATACTCTGCTAGCTAACAACGGAAAGCACCACACCAACCACGGCGGTTACCACTCCAATAATCCAAAACCGCATTGTGATTTTTGTTTCCGGCCAGCCCAGCGCCTCGAAATGGTGGTGAAGTGGGGCGATTTTGAAAATCTTTTTTTTGAAATATTTTTTTGAAAATCGTTGCGCTAGAGAAGATAGCGCTTCGACAATAAAAATAAATCCATAAACCGGAAGCAATAAAACAGAGTTTGTTAAAAAAGCAATGACCGCTAAAGTCGAACCCAATGCAAACGATCCGGTGTCCCCCATAAAAAATCTAGCGGGGTGGATATTGAACCATAAAAACGCAAGTAGCGCTCCGACAATAGTGCCTGCAAAAATCCCAATCCCAAACTGTCCTTGCACCCAAGCGATAATAGCAACCGCTCCAAAGCTCGCCGCAAGCGTTCCCCCGGCCAATCCATCCAGCCCATCAGTAATATTTACGGCGTTTGTGATAAAAACCACTACCAGAATAAATAATGGAATATATAACCAACCAATATCCCAACTGCTAGATAAACCAATCCAGTCTCCTCCGGGAATCGTGATACTACTAAAATCCAGCTTGAAGAAAAACCACCACGCTCCCAGAGAGGCAATTAGAAACTGAAAAACAAATTTCAATTTTACGGAAAGACCGCGCACAGCGCCGATCCCTTTGACATTTAAAAAGTCATCAAACAAACCAAGCGATCCGGTGGTAACCAATACAAATACCGGCAGCCATGTTTGCGAACGGGACAAATTCAGAAATAAAGTTAAAACCGCGGCAGTAACCCAAATCAAAAGCCCCCCCATAGATGGAGTCCCCTCTTTTTTTTTGTGAAATTTTAAAAAATTTGTCGCGGGAGTTCCATCCCAGGCGCAAACTCTAATCTTTTGTGAAAGCTTGTATTTGTAAAGATAATGGGTTAAAATCGGCGTCAAAACCATGGCCACCAGAAACGAGGCCGTTGTTAACGAAAACAGCTTGATTAGTTGTGGTGTATTCTCCAACATCTATCTGAATTATAAGATTTTTTTTTATTTCTGTCATCCCCGACCATATCCTCCTTAAAACAAAAGGGTGGTTTAGCCGGTATTACGAAGTTATCTTGATTAACACGATTTATAGCCGCTCCCAATCCTCCTCTTATCTTAGAGGGAAAGAGAAGGAGTTTAAAATGTATAGTTCGAAAAAACCCAGTCAATTAGTTTCAACGTCTCCGCCTCTCGGTTATTACTTCCCAAAACAACTGTGAGGATTTGATTACCATGATCTTGCGCTAATATAATAAGATTTCCTAACGCCTCCTCTGTAAATCCGGTCTTCACTCCTAAAATATTTTCTCTCGTTACTAATTTGTTGGAACTTGTCAGCCAGTGCCTCCTACCGCCATCAACCGACTGTACGACTGTTGAGTCAATCTGCACTATACTTGCGAGTTTTTCATTTTTTAAAAATTCAAAAACCAAAGTTTTTAAATCCCAGGCGGTAGTTAACTGCCCATCCGAATCAAATCCGGTCGTATTTTTAAAGCGAGTATTATTCAGTTGTAATTGCTTTCCCATCAAATTCATCAAATCAACAAATCGTTCCGGCGACCCGGTAACAACGCGCGCAAGCGTATTCGCCGCGTCGTTTGCGGACGCAATCAGCATACCTTTCAGTAAAGTCTCAACGGTAACCCGCTCTCCAATAACAAGTCCCATTTTTGGTTGAGCGACATCGGTGTCTACTGCTTCAATTTCGACCACCTCATCAAACGAGACGGTATTTAAAACCACAATCGCGGTCATAAGTTTAGTCAAGGATGCCGGATGCCAAAATTCGTCGATATTTTTTTCAAAAAGAATTTTTTGAGAATTTAAATCTATCGCCAGCGCGATTGGCGCTTCTAAGTCCAAGTTATCGCCCTCTCCAATTCTTTTAGGAATTGGTTCCTCTACAACTGGCAATGAAGAAATAACCCCACTCACTACCGGCGCTTGCTCGGAAAGATTCTGTCGGACAGGAAAAAAAATCGCAGCTACAACGGACAGCGTACTAATCCATAAAATCGCTAGTTGGCGCTTTTCTGACATATATATATCATACAAATAATAGCCGAATTTCACAACTAATTGACTAATGGTGAAAATTCAGATATTCTTAGTAAAGAAAGCAAAGAAATTAAAAAAATAATACATGCAACCAAAAAATATCTCTGATGCTGAATTTGATCAAGAAGTTATAAAATCAAACATTCCGGTATTTGTGGATTTCTGGGCGGAATGGTGCGGCCCGTGCAAAATAGTCGCCCCGGTGCTAGACGAACTGGCAAAAGAATACGATGGTAAAATCAAATTTATAAAAGTTAATGTCGATGAGAATCCTCAAAACGCGGGAAAGTTCGGCGTTCAGTCAATCCCAAACATGAAGATATTCAAAGGCGGTAGTATTGTGGATGAAATAATCGGCGCAGCTCCAAAAGAACAGTTCAAACAAATCTTGGATAAAAATCTTTAAATTTTGATCGAAATCTTAAACGGCTCAGGAGAGCCGTTTTTGTTATTGTATAAAAAAAGCCCCGGCCTGCCTGTAAAGATCAGCTAGGGCGATGGACTAGTATGCACCGGTGGTGGCCACCCCCGTTTTTGTAACGAGATTGTACAGTATTCGGATTTCCCGATCCAAAAAAAAGGGCATACCCGGTTATTCCAAAACCGGTCTCCCGCGGTCAGTTCCCTGCTTTAGAGCAGAAACTTTGACTGCTATGGTTTTGGTACAGACGCCGAGTTTTTTCTTTTTGGTAGTTTTCTCCCACGACATCATAAAAAAAACACAGCGCCGCACTTTTTCAGGCGCCACATTCTCGTGGAGAGATTCAGACAGACCCAAAATATCTGGGCCATCTGATATTTTTATTTTGTCGCCCACCGAAAAAAAACTTCATATCTTTTATCTTTCATCCAACACTCCTTTTATGGCCCCTATTATGGGAAGGGTCTTGCCCGCATACCCTTTCGGGCGACCCGCTCATCCAAGCGAGAATTCAAGCAATAATATCACAGGGCACCCTCGACGTCAAGACTTGTACTCTTGCGGAGTTCCAGTCGCCTTTTGTGGATTAGTAAGAATTAATGTGTTAGCGGTGACCTTCAGAAGAGTAGAAGCGATTTTCTGGGCTGGAGTTAAGCCGTTCATGCCTAAGCCCACGTGTCTTCTTTGGTGGTTGTGATAAGTAAGCCATTGAGAGTACTTATAGTTTAGGGTTTCGAGACTGTCGGTGTAGGAGCGGTGGCGGTAGAAAAATTCCCGTTTCAGGGTTTTATGAAAGCGTTTAATCTTGCCGTTTTGTTCGGGTGAGTAAGGCTCATTTTCAATAACCTCGATGCCTAAAGAATTGCGGTGCTTAACAAAAGTCTTGCCATAACGGTTATCCACCCGGATCCTTTGGATTTTAAAGGGAACTCGGCTGATCAGATCATTAACGAATAGTATTGCGTTTTCAGCAGTTTCTCGGTCATAGCACTTGCCGTAGACGTGCCGGGAACAATCATCTATGGCGTCAAACGAGGCGACTTTCCTGGCTCTGCCGTAAGGATAACAAGCGTCTAGCTGTAACTCTTACCTCGGCGGGTCCAGGCGGTAGCTTGGGATTATCCTTCCAGCGTTTGTGCTCTTGCGCTGGCACTGCTCGATCACGCGTTTTTTCATAGCAATTAAGGATACTTGGTACTCTTGGTTTGTTTTGCTTTCATGGTTATGATGACAATTTAATGGTTGCCACCATTGTACTCCGCTACGGAATCCAAAAGGTAACCTTAATTGCTGCAATCTTAACACTCGACGTCAAGCTTAACTCAAAGGTACTAAATTCCTGAGTCAAAAGATGAAAACAAGACGGCTAAATAGTAAAGAAGGGAACCTTCTCATAAGAAGGTTCCCTTCTTTGATTTTTTAATAACGTCCTCCCCGTCAACGTTTCAGTAACGGATAGAGAGATCCTACTCCCCAAGAAAGAATAAGGAAACTGGCGACCGCGCCGATTAACGGCACTACTGAAATCACCGAAAGAACGATCATTCCGACAAAGTATGACATCCAAGGGAAACTGTCTCCTTTTTCCGGCAACTTAATCAATTTCACAATCCAATTTCCGAACAATACAACCCCCAAAATCATTCCTAAATACGTTCCGATCAAATACAAACCCATTCCGATTAATCCGATAGGAAGACCCAAAATTGTTACCATGGCGATAATCGCGGCAATTGGCGTGACAATCATCAACACCAATCCCGTACCAATTTTTTTCCAGCAAGAATTGTTCCCATCATCAAGGGCCTTTTTAATTTTGTCACGAAAAATTTGCCAGAAAACCAACGCTACTATCAACGCGGCTAGCAAACGCCAGATAAAAAATCCGAATAAAAATCCTTTACCTTTATCAAAATTTGACGATGAGCCTGTTGGTTTAGCATTCTTTTTTTCAATAGCCCCGCCAATGGTCGCTCCCTCAGAAATATTAGCTTCTATTTTGGAATAGTAAGTGAAATTTCCTTTGATAATCGCTCCGTCTCGGACTGAAATTTCATCCGCATAGACAACCAAATCACCACCAATCTCACCCGCGACAACCAGCTTGCCTGAGCCAGCTTTGACATTTCCAATAATTACTCCTTTCAATTCCACATTTCCCCCACCGATATACGCGTTACCGGAAATCATCGAATCAGTAGACAGACGAACATTCCCGCCGAAAGCGCTGAAATTTTGTTTGGTGGTTCCCGAATAAAAAACATTTCCACCAACCAAACGGACGTCTTGTCCCGCATCGCCCGAAATGTCTACCTGACCTCCGGCGGACAAAATATCTCCTTCAACAGTCCCCGATATATCCACTTGAGCCCCCGCAGTCATTACATCCCCTTCCACTGTCCCCGACACATCAACTGTTGCCGCGCCGTTTACAAAATCCCCGCTATGAACTGTGGTTTTTGATATAACCACTTCTTTTTCTCCCTTATTTAAACCACCTAGCGCAACTGCCGGGATTAACAATAATACGACCGCGACTAAAACCAACTTAGTTTTCTTCATGATTTTTTAAATCGAAACACGCCCTGTCAAAAGGCGATTATTAATTATTTGTTAGCGAGAGCTTATTGCCGCCATGGAAGCAAAAATCGCAAACAGCACTAAATACAGCGCCGCTTGGAGTAAGTCCGATGGAGTAAACAACCACTCACGCACCGAGAGTTTGTTAAACAACCCCAGAGCAAACGAGGCGATTGACAACCATCCCGAGATCTTCCCGACTACAATATAGAACTTCGAATATCCATTCGATGTCTCCATAAAAATATTTTAATTATCAAAAATTATTCCTGTGAACTATTTTTATCCAACTCTTTTAGACTACTCGCGATTTCTTTCACCAGTCGGTGCGCCGACTTTAGCGCCTCGTGAGCGTTTTTCACTTTCGCTTTTGCTTGTACAAAAATCGCTTTCGGATCTTCAAGATCTTCGGTTAAATTTTGTATCAAATCTTCCGCTTCGTTAAGCGTATTTTGAGCCACAACTAACTGTCCCTTATATTCCTCGTATTTTGCCTCAATTGAGCTGATATCAAGATTTGCTTCTTGCGCTCGTGTAATACTTTGTTCTATCTTGCCGGTTATTGCTCGCATCCTTGACAAAACTGCTTTTATTTTTTCAGCCATGGCAACCAAATGAATTTTTGGAGTGACGTACTGAAAAATTTTTTCGTCAGCAATCTCTCTTACCCGGTTTTTAAGTTGGTCCAAATCTTCTTCGGAATCAATTTTGCCAACTAAATTTCTAAGTCCGTCTTCAGATCCTTTGACTGTATCTAGAAGCGCTTGTTTTTCTGCGTCAGTCAAATTTTTGTACTTTTCGATTCTTTCTCTCAATGAACTCAAAACTTCATTTCGCCTGTCTATCATTTTCTGCGCATACTCGCGCAAGTATTGTAACCGTTCCACATGCTGTTCTTGAGCGGTGTTGCGATACTTTTCCAGGCTACCACCAACAACTTCCTTGGTAGTTCGGATTTGTTCTTGAATAGTTGCCTTAGTGTGGACATAATCGCTAGAACTTGTTTGAGCGATGGCGGTATTGAGTGATAATAACAAAGAAAAGAGAATTGTAACTGCTGTTATTTTTTTCATATTTATTTACAAAGTCGGGATAATATCTTCTTCAATATTAACATCGTTGATATCCTGTTGCAGCTGATCCAGCTCTGAAAAATCTGAACTAAAATCTTCTAACTCAAAAGTTTCAAACGATTCCTCACCGTTACTTTTTTGCTCCAACATTTGGGCCTCCGGGATCCCAATATTTGTATCTCTTTTTGTTTTGCCATCAAAATTAATCACAAACAACCAAACTATCGCCACCACCAAAAGGATGGAGGCTACAACTACCACTAATCCCGATTGCTTTTTATCCATTGTTTTTTTATTTCTGGCAGAATACCCTAAAACTTGCTTTAGGGCTCGTTATTTTTCTTAATGACTTTAATTCAATTTAAACAAACTAAAGATGAAAGGTCAAATCATTACTCCACAAGCTCGTTTCGGGTTTGGATTACAGAGCAGGGCTCGCCTTGAAAGCAATAATAAGCCTTGTTTGGGATCCTTAAGTCGATATATGCAACTTCTTTTCTACGATCTAGTGGAATTTCTTGATCCAATATGAGACGGAGACTTTGCACCTGTTTATAGGCTTCGGTTGAAATGTCAAAAATAACCGCCCATCCCTCTTTTGAAAAAAACTGAATCTCCTGCCCAAATCTCCCTGGAATTTTTATATAATCAATACCCGGGGTAATATTTTTATCCCAATTTAAAAATGCTTTATTGAAAAATTCTATTACTTGTAAAATTTTCAGATCCTCACCAACGATAATCGGTGTTTCGGTGATGTCTTCGATTTGTATATAATTTTCAGTAGAAGTCGCGTATCCGGAAACTACCTGCTCATAAGCAATTCCCAGTTTATCGATATAGAAAAATTTTTCACCCGTCTTCCAAATGGCTAACGGAACTCGTTCCTCCACGGTTATTTCAATTTTATTTATTCCCTTTCGGGAAACTCTGGTCACATCGAAAATATACGGGGTCTTTTCAGAGAGTATTGAATAAAGACTTTTTTCGGATAACAATAAAATATGATTCCTCGGGACCAATTTCCAAACCCTGCTTTCTCCCGCGTCTTCCACCCAGGACTCGATTTTATCAGACTGAACCTGTTCGTTACCTAAAACGTTTACTTCTGTAACTAAGAATAAGTTTGAGATGATTAAAAAGTAACCTATCGTCAAAACTATGCCCAAGAAAATAATTTTATAAAAAGTCAATTTAAACGCCAGGGTTCTAAGAGATATTTTTGTTTTTGCTTTAGGAACGATTCTGGTTGGTCTTTTATAATTTCGCGCTTGGGTTATTCTTTGTTGAAAATAGCGCGTTCGAAAACGAGCGCTTTTTTTTCTCGATTGCCAAGACTTTTTAAACGAGAACAACCCCATGTCAATTTCAATTTTTTTCTAATGCAAGCTTGATCAGGCGCTCTAATAATTCAGGAAAATCAATCCCTGCCGCTTGAGCGGATTGTGGCGCCAACGATGTTGGCGTCATGCCGGGAATTGTATTTATTTCTAAAAAATAAAACTTTCCATTTTTAGCTAAAATAAAATCAGATCTTGTTACTCCTCTACATCCCAACTCTCGATGCGCTTTTAAGGCCAGCAACTGAACCCCTTGCTCTTGTAATTTGGTGAGTTGCGCCGGAATAACATGCTTCGACCCGCCTTGTTCATATTTTGCCGCGTAATCATAAAATGTTGATTTCTTCCACGGAATAATTTCGATTGTCGGCAACGCCTCGGCGAAATGGTTACCCAAAACCGGAACCGTAATTTCTCGACCTGATAAAAAAGGCTCAACCAAAATTTCATCGTCATGGATCAAGGCGGTTGTAATCGCTTTAGAAATATTATTTCTCCCGGAAGCAATTGTAACCCCCAAAGAAGACCCTATACGATTTGGTTTAACAACCACGCGTCCACGAATCTTTTTTAAAATTTTATATTTATTTTTTTTATAATCGTCTTTCGTAATCACAAAATCAGGCAACACCAAAATATTAGCCGAGGTAAGAAGTCTTTTTGTCCTCGCTTTGTCCATAGCCAAAGAAGAAGCTAGCACACCGGAACAAGTATACGGGATTTTCATCAAATCGAGCATCCCTTGGATTGTCCCGTCCTCTCCTCCAGGCCCGTGTAGGGCCAAAAACGCGACGTCTATGCCTGCCTTATCGGCTTTTGCCACAGGAACCAGCTCACGAGTGGATTTGGCTCGTTTTGCCGTTATTTGGCTTGCTATATTATTTATAGTCGGAGAAGAAATCAGCAACTTGCCATTTTTCGCCAGCTCAATCGGAACTACTTCAAATTTCTTGGTATCTAGGTATTTAGCAATCGTCATCCCCGACCGCAAAGACACTTCCCGCTCTTGAGAAGTTCCACCGAAAATCAGGGCTACTTTTATTTTTTTCTTTGCCATTTATATCACTATTCTTGGTAAATTCCAATTAATTCTAGTCACTACTTCATAATTTATAGTGCCAATTTTTTCGGCAATATCTTCAACTCTGATTCGTTCTTTTTTTTGCTTGCCGATTATCACAACCTCGTCGCTGATCTTAACGCCTAAACCGGTGACGTCAATCATTGAAACATTCATACAAATCCTGCCGATGATTTTGGCTTTTTTACCTCTTACCAAAACTTCCCCGATGTTTGATAACCCTCTATCCAGCCCATCCGCGTAACCTGTTGAGATTACCGCCAATTTCATATTGCGTTTAGCTTGATAACTCAACCCGTACCCTACAAAAGCGGTTTTAACAATATCTTTGACTTGGATAATTTCAGTTTTCCAAGTCATCACTGGTTTCAAATCTATCTGTTTGCCTACATATTCACTTTTCCCCGGCGCGTGATGAGTTTTTTTAGAAGGGTGCAGTCCATATAACATTATTCCCGGTCGGATCATATCGTATCGTGAAGCGGGGTGCAACACCGCCGCCGCGGAACACGCGATATGCGCTTCAGCGTCGGGCAAATTGTTTTTAATCTTTCCGATTGCCCGGTTAAATATTCGAATCTGTTTTTCAGTATAAACCAAGTTTTCCTCGGAACTCGCGAAATGCGAGTAAACACCTTCAACAAAAATTAATTTTTTATCGTATTTTACCAGTTTTTTTAAAAACGAATCTATGGTGACGATCCTTTGTCCGGATCGTGATAATCCGGTATCAATCTCCAAATGAATCTTGGCTTTCCTTTTGGCTTTTTTTGCGGCCAGGGTTAAGACGTCCAACTGCGCTGTTGTAAAAACTCCGAAGCTGATGCCTTGTTTGACCGCGTATATTAAATTTTTTGAAGCAGAGTTTTTGTGAGCGTATAACCCATAATAATTTAAAACTAAAACTGGTTTTTTTATTCGGTTCTTTTTTAGCTCAATAGCCTCTCCGATCCCCGCCACTCCAAACCAATCAACAAACGGTTCGACAATTTTTGCGACAGGTAGCATCCCGTGCCCATAAGCGTTTGCTTTCACCACTGCCAAAAGCTTGGTTTTTTTACCAATTATTTTTCGCAGTTGTTTTACGTTATACTCTAAATTTTGCTTCGAGATTTCTACCCAAGAGTGCATTTAATATATTGAAAACAGGACTATTAATATATATAAAAAAATTTCTTTAAGGAGGATTCAATGCGTTAATTAGTGGTTAAAATATTCCTCGAAGCAGTTGTGACAAGCGCAGGCACCGAGATAAGCATTATTTCGTGCGCGCTCTGTGATGCTATCGTGCCTGCTAACAAGGACTTTTCACAAGAAGAGGGAATGCGCCTCATTGCCAGCAAGCTTATCCATAACATGCATAAATACCGTCCGGACCTGCTGCCTACTCTCTTTCCGGTCTTCGCCATGATGTGCGGCGACCGTGGGGACGATGACCTCGTCGTTGCCGATATCAACTGGTCACTAATGTAATGGATTGGAAAACATGGCTCGCCCCGATCACTCATGTGCTGCGGGATTTTTTATCACTTTCTTACCAACATATTTTTGAAGCGGTTTCGGAATATTAATCGAGCCGTCTTTTTGCTGATGATTTTCCCAAAGCGCGATTAAGATTCGCGGGCTGGCTATCGCGGTGTTGTTTAAGGTGTGCACATACTGAACTTTACCAGTTTTATCTCGATAACGGATGTTTAGTCTGCGAGCCTGCCAGTCCGTCAACGCGGAGTTGGAATGCGTCTCGCCATAACCTTTCCGCGAAGGCATCCAGGTCTCGATGTCGTGCATCTCATACTTTCCCGCTCCTTGGTCGCCGGTGGAATTGATAATAATATGGTAAGGTAGATCCAAATCTTCCAGTAATTCTTTAGCCGCGTCTTCCATTGCTTTCATCCATTTCATAGATTCCTCAATATTATTTTTACAAAATACCACTTGCTCCACTTTCATAAACTCATGAATTCGATAGATCCCTTTTGTGTCTTTTCCGTAACTGCCGATCTCACTTCGAAAACAAGGTGAAATCGCGCAAAGTTTTATAGGTAAATCTTTTTCGTCTAGTAACTCCCCGGCGTGGTAAGCAAGTAAAGAAGGCTCACTGGTTCCACCAAGATAAATACTATCTTTTTCGGAACCTTTTTGACTTTCTTCCAAACGGTGAGGGTTACCAATCTGATAAATTTCTTCTTTACCAAAAGGAAAATGACCGCTACCTACCAAGGCAAACTCTTTGACTAGGGCGGGCGGGATGGTTGGTGTAAATCCTTTTTTCACCAATTTTTCAAGCGCCAACCACAAAACACCCAAGTGCATCATCACGGCATCATTTTTCAAAAAATAACCGCGGAAACCGGAAACTTTTACCCCTCTTTCCAAATCTATTAGATCAAGCGATTTCCCCAGTTCAATATGTGACTTTGGGTCAAAGTTAAATTTCGGCAGAACCCCCCATTTATAAATTTCTTTATTTGCGGATTCATCCGGTCCAACAGGAGTATCTTTCGAAGGAATATTTGGAACCAATATAACTAGCTCATTAAATTCAGATTTTACTTTTTGCAAATCGGCTTTTACGGTGTCTGCTTGTTTATCAACCGATTTCATTTCGGCTATCTTTTTCTTTTTACTTTCAACGTCCAATTTCGGGATTTCTTTCGAGGCTAAATTTTTCTTGGTGCTGTACTCTTGAAGCTCGGTTTGATATTTTCTTTTTTGCTCGTCGAGCTTCAAAAGTTTTTCAATATCAACATCTAAACCCTTGTCCGAAACGGCCTTTTTTACTATTTCTTTATTGTCCCGAATAAATTTTATATCTAACATAAAAAATCAAAAGATTAAATATCGAGAGGTTCACCATGTCTCCATGTATTGATGATACATGACTACGGGTTGTCTTTTTAATGCTATTGCTAAACAGTATTGTCTAGGATTCGCATCAATTTATTGACAGCTGCTTTGCGATACCCCAACCGATCCTCTTCTTCCTCGGTTACGTCGTAAAACCATTTATTTAATTTATCTACAAATAACAAACTTCTGTATGGAAAATGATGAGCTTCTTTATCAAGCGGAGTTTCTGGAACATGCCCTTCGATCGCTCCGGATTCCGTATGTATCACCGTATCAGACAACTTTAACGCAATAACCACTCTGAACCGACCCTTCCTTTCGTCCCCTGCCAGCCCCTTCATTTTTTCAAGGATCCCCGCGATTATTTCGCTATCAGTTAATCGTTTACCTCCGAAAAATCGGCCGGACAAAACCCCTGGAAAGTTATTTAACGCCGGAATCTCAAAACCCGCATCGTCCGCAATTACCGGGAGACCTGTTTTTTTATAGTAATAATCTGCTTTTATAACCGCATTTTCCTCAAAAGTTTTTCCGGTCTCTTCCGGCTGATCTGCAATACTGACATCATTTAAGGTTAAAATGTCGTAGTTTAAATCTGACAAAAAACTTTTGTAATGTTCAATCTTTGTTGGATTACCAGTGCCTAAAAGAAATTTTTTCCGCATTGTATTTCCCGCGCTACTTAGTGTGAACGTATTAGTACACCAATACACCTAATCATTTTTAATATAATAATATGATCCAAATGTTGCTGATACTCCTTGATGCAACTTCTTATTTTTTCGCCTCAAGGGTTTTGTTCTTTCTAATGCTACTTTCAAACCGCCTTTACCCCGTTCCATTTTTTCAGAAACTTTTAATACGGTTGCGGTGCTCGTCTTGGTTAATCTTGCCACTTCTCTCATTGGGACTTCAGCCTCTAAAGCACAGGCTATGTGCCATCGCCTCTTGAACATACGCAACTCACTAGAAGTCATCATGTCTTTCAAAAAGTTCTTGATTTCTGTCGTATTTTTCATTTGAGAAATAATCTCATATAAAAAATATATATCCTTGTAGTATTCTTGGTTATTAACTTCCTCCCTCGGTTTTGACATTTAATTTGAGTTAAATTTTACGTGTTAGTGTATTAATACATTAACACGTAAAACTGCTCTAGTCAAAAACTATTCCCCCAGTCTCTTTTCTCATCGCCGGAGAAATAACAACTTCTCGAATCGGCTTGTCCATTAAAACCGCAAACAACCGCTCGGA
>Ga0210057_1002067_pt1 | contig 29270 bp, 28 predicted proteins | sample CryGeyCG2114_010_2_FD_183968 | JGI IMG/M metagenome (GOLD analysis project Ga0210057, IMG submission 183968) | Groundwater microbial communities from aquifer - Crystal Geyser CG10_big_fil_rev_8/21/14_0.10 (SPAdes) (version 2) | ecosystem: Environmental > Aquatic > Deep subsurface > Groundwater ...
TTTAATTTGAGGCAAGTATTTATTCAATTTTCTCATAAGTTCCAGTATAACATATTAGTAGTAAAACAGCTTATTATTACGAAAATTCAAGTTAAAACTTTTTCAATTGTTCGCGAATCTGAAGACTCAAATTTAAAGTAGCCGTTAATGAATTTTCTTCTCCCTGAGGCACTTCTTTTGCCATTTTCTCAATAATTTCAATATGTTTGGTATTGCTTAATTTAACTTTATTCACAAAATCCTGGGTTGCCTCTACCCCTTGTTTTCGCGTTGTTTCTAAAATATCTGGAATCTTGAGAAAGTATTTTTCTCCTTTAGAAACAGTTGTGATTGCGAGTTTTGACTTACCGCGCTTGATTAATTGCTGCGCCATCACTAACCTTTTATCAGAATATAAAAGATATAATTGGGCTTTTTTTAAATAGTCGCGCGCTGACCAAACAGTAAATTGATCACGTATCGCTTTGAAAATATAAAGTGGATGATCGGGCAATAAACCGGCATAGGGTAATTCATAGGCAACACCATTCTCTATGGTTGGCATGGTTTGTGAATAAACAAACACAATGCTAAAAGAGAAAATTGCAGTTATTAATAACAACTTAATGATCAAACCTTTCATTTTTTAATTGTATACCCATCTTACTCCAGTTTGTCCCGCTAAGCGGGACAATAGTGGATTAGATGGGTATATGCTGGAAAAACTTATAACAAATTCAGGTTTTTCCATTATACCAGATTAGTTGCAAAAAAACCAGGTACTCTTTTGGTACCTGGTTATGTTTGTTTCCCAGAAATTATTTGACCAATCTCTTTAAACTTTTACCGGCAGTAAAACCTGGGGTTTTGGTGGCTGGAATTTGAATTTCAGCACCAGTTTGTGGGTTGCGTCCTTTACGTGAGGCTCTTTTTCTCACCATAAAAGTGCCAAAGCCTGTAACAACAACTTTTTCACCACGTTTCAATGTGTCACTCATTGAAGCAAAAACTGCTCCAACAGCATCTTTTGCGGCTTTTGCAGTTAAACCGGCTTTTTTCGCAACTTGAGCAACTAAATCTGCTTTTGTCATATTTTTCACCGCCTTTCGTTAGAAACTGTTAATGAGTAAAACGAGCTTACGGTTTCTTATGTCCACCGAAGTGGGGTTTCGGCTGCCCCGCCAGGGCGGGGAGACGAACCCGAACGTAGGTGGATAATATAAAACCGTAATTATTACTTTTAAATTTACAGAAATATCATAGGGAGTTTTGGGCTTCTTGTCAATCTATATTTAAAATATCTTATTATAACAATCTATATCAAATTTGGGGCTTTATAGAAGGATGTATCAAATTTTCGTCGTCGCGTCTGTTCGAAACTCCCGAATTACTGTCACTTTAATCTGGCCCGGAAATACTTCAAACTTTTCTTCAAGCTCTTCTTTAATCTTGCGCGCTAGAATTACCGACTCATCATCGGTGATTTTATCTGATTTGACTAAGACCCGAAGTTCACGACCAGCTTGCAAGACATAAGCATCACGAACTCCTTTTTTAGTTTTTGCTGCATCTTCTATTGTTTTTATTCTTTTTAAATATTCTTCGAAGTCTTCATGACGCGCACCAGGTCGACCTCCAGAAACCGCATCGGCAATATAAACAATCACCGCTTCAGTTGAATTCATAGGAATATCTTCGTGATGGGACGCAACACAATCTATTACTGTTTGTGGAAAACGATGTTTTTTTACCAACTCAACCCCCAAATCAACATGTGATCCTTCTTTGTCAGCAATAACCTTTCCAATATCGTGTAGTAAACAACCCAGTTTAACAATGTTAACATCAGCTCCAAGTTCATGCGCGAGAGCCACTCCAATTTTTGTTTCTTCAAGTGTGTGAATGATCATGTTTTGACCGTAGGAAAAACGGAATTTAAATCGACCTAAAAGCTTAACAATTTCTGCCGGTAAATTATATATTCCGACTTTATGAACTAGTTCTTCTCCAGCTAAAAAAATTGTTTTTTCAACTTCTTCTCTGGTTTTATTAACGATTTCTTCAATCCGTTGCGGCTGAATTCTTCCATCTTTAATAAGTTTTTCCAAAGAGATCCGAGCAATTTCTCTTCTCATCGCGTCAAAAGAAGACAAACGAATCATTTTTTCTTCTTCAAGGTCAACATCAACACCGGTTGCCACTTCAAAAGCACGGATATTGCGACCATCTTTTCCAATAATCCTTCCTTTATAGTCATCGCTTGGGAGTGTGATAATAGATAGTGTATATTCTGACACAGCATCAATTGCTCCAAAACGCATTGCTTCCGTGAGAATTTCTTTTGCTTTCTCGTCAACTTTTAATTTAACTTCTTCCTCTGCCTGCTTAATTCTTTTAGCTACGTCGGTTTTTAATTTTTCTTCCCAACCTTGCAGTAATAAATTTCTTGCTTGTTCTTTGGTTAGTTGAGCGATTTTTTCAAGTTTATGCATGATTGTTTCGCGTTTTTCTTCATATTCTTTTTTAACGCTTTCATTAAAACTTGTTGTTTTCTCGAGCTGTTGTTTTTCTTTATTAATTTGATTTTCTCGATCTTCAATCTGCTGTTCTTTTCTTGCTAGTCGCTTTTCCGCCTCAAGCGACTCCGTGACAATTTTATGCGCTTCACGTTCTGATTCTTGTTTGATTTTTAATGCCTCTTCATTTGCCTTCAAAAGAATTTCTTTGGCTTTTTGCTCAAACTTTGCGGTTATTTCTGCCTGTCGTTTGGAGTTGGTAAATAACTTCCCGAGAAGATTTTGAAACATATTTTTGATATATATTGCAGCAAACAATACGATTTTATCTGAAGCATTTTAATCTCAAATCCACGATGATTACCTTTCTGTAAGTATAATTTTCGTCATTTATGTATTAATTATTGATTAAAAAATGCTAATAATATATTGTTTACTTCAAACAATTTTTAACTGTGTCTATTGTAATTGTTATTATCTTTTTTCGCAACTGATTTCTCAACCAACTCTAACTGCGTTTAATTTATTTTTTATTTTTAACTTTTAATTTTTTTTAAATTTCAAATTTCGCCTTCCTGCCATCAGGCAGGAATATTAAATTAATGCATACAATATCATGGAAAATGTGTTATAATATATTTCAAGATTGTAAGAATCTGCTTTTGTATAATATACATTAATATACATATATAAGCTCTCTTAATTTTATTTTCTAAAAAATAGAGCTTTTTGGGCTCTTACCTTCTTTATTTTATTATTTTGTTTATTATCTTATGTATAATCGTCCTTTTCGTCGAAACAGTTATCACAGTTCAAGTCGTGTTAATCGGTTTAGTGGATCCCGCAACAGAGCGCCAAATCCTGCTTCAATTCACGCATATATTTCAAAAGCGTCGGTTAAAGGACCGATAGTTGAACATGTCCAAATTACAAAACAATTTAATGACCTACCGATTAACCAAAAACTAAAAGATAATATTGCTCGTCGAGGCTATGCTCAACTTATGCCAATTCAGGAAAAAGGAATTCAGGCAATTCTTGACGGAAAAGACGTGATTGGAATTGCCAATACCGGCACAGGCAAAACTGCAGCTTTTCTTATTCCTTTGATTGAAAAAATTGTTAAAGACCCAACGTATCGGGCGCTTATTATTACTCCGACTCGAGAACTTGCTCTTCAAATACGAGATGAACTTCGTGCATTTGTTAATAGAATATCCGTTTATAGTACATTTTGCATTGGTCAATCATCAATGCAAAACCAAATATATGAACTGCGCCGTAATCCTCATGTGGTTATTGGCACTCCAGGACGACTAAAGGATCTTATCGAACGAAAAATTCTTAATTTGTCACGATTTAAAATGATTGTGCTTGACGAGGTTGATCGGATGTTGGATATGGGATTTGTTCATGACGTCAGACATATTATTTCATTTCTTCCAAAACAAAGACAGTCTTTGTTTTTCTCAGCCACTGTCTCTCCTGAAATTAATCGACTAATTCAATCTTTTGTAATGAACCCGATTATAATTTCTGTCAAAACCCAGGAAACCACCAGTCATATCCGTCAGGACGTCGTGCGTCTAACAAATGGTGAATCAAAAAGCGATGCGTTAAATAAACTACTTCGCGGTGAAAAATTTAAAAAAATCCTGGTTTTTGGAAGAACAAAAATGGGAGTGGAACGTTTAAGTCGGGACTTATTTTCTAAAGGATTTAGAGTCGCCTCTATTCACGGTGATAAACCCCAGTTCAAACGCCAACAGGCAATCCGGATGTTCAAAGAAAATGTTGTCAGTATTCTTGTTGCCACAGACGTGGCAGCGCGCGGACTGGATATCCCCAATGTAACGCATGTAATTAACTATGATGTTCCGGCGACCTATGAAGACTATATTCATCGGATAGGCCGCACTGGACGCGCCAACAACACCGGCACTGCTTTGACTTTGGTTTAAAAATATAAAACCATTGATTTTTATGATAAGAACAATAATGTCATTGCGAGGAGCGTAACGACGAAGCAATCCCGTTAATATAAGACTACTTTATTGATATTAAGACGATGTTTGCATTTACGACACATAAAACGCGCTATGGTTTATATTTAAAATATATGAAAAAATTTACTATTTTAATAGTGCTATCTATCGTTTCGTTCATACTTTTAGGGATTTTTGTTTTTAAAAAGCGCGTAATAATAAAAAATCCGCTAATTAAAACCGCTTATCTCCCTGATAAAAAAATTGTTAACTCTCCAATCAGTATTGATTATCTGCGTAGTTTAAAAGTCGATTCGAAAAAATTACTGATCGAAAAAGAACTGGAAAATGGTAGTAATTATAAACAGTATATTGGCGGTTTTTTAAGTGAGGGGAATAAGGTCTTTGGTTTATTAACAGTACCAACAGAACAAAAACCAATCAAAGGTTTTCCGGTAATTATTTTTAATCACGGATATATTCCACCGTCTCAATATGTGACAACCGAAGGATATGTGACTTATGTGGATTATCTGGCAAAAAATGGTTTTGTGGTTTTTAAGATTGATTTTCGGGGAAACGGCAAATCTGAAGGCGATGCATCCGGCTCATATTTTTCCTCTGCGTATACTATTGACGCCATTTCCGCATTAAAAAGTTTGCAAAAGTATGATGTGGTTGATCCAAAAAGAATCGGAATGTGGGGGCATAGTATGGCAGGTAATTTGGTATTTCGAGCAATGTTGGTGTCCAATGAAATAAAAGCCGGAGCGATCTGGTCTGGTGCGGTTTATAGTTATAAAGATTTTGTTAAATATCAAATCAGTGATAACAGCTATGTCCATCGTCCGTATGAAAGAAAAACTGGAGTTGCACAAAAAGACAGGGAAACTTCACCGGAAATTCAAAAAATCAGATCAAATCCTGAAATAATTGATTTTAACAGTGATTTTTGGAAAGCGATTTCTTTGACAGAAAATGTTAAATATTTGTCCCGCCCTCTGCAAATTCATCATGCTATTGACGATCTAATTATTGATATTGGTTATTCGAGAGATTTAGTCAAGGTTTTAAAGGCTAATTCGAAAAAATATGAGTTTTATGAATATGAGGACGGCGGACACAACATCGCCTCTCCATCATTTGAAACCGCCATGGAACGAACCGTGAGGTTTTTTAAAGGAAATCTTTAATAAAAAACCGTGGCAAAGGGAAAAAGGAATGACAAATAAATAAACCCAGATGCTTCGGAGGTAGTTTAGGAGTTTAATAATATTAATTCAATTTACCGCATACATTCTCGGATAATCTTTGTATAAATTAATTGCCTGTTCGTAAATTCTTTCAATCATCTGATCAACCTCGTTTAAAGAAATATTATGTTGTAATAAAACCAATCGCACATCGGCGCGGATTCTTGCTTTAATAATCTCATGATTAGTCCAGTCAATAGCAATATCTCGTCTTAATGTTTTGACAATTTTTTTAACTAAATCTTTGAAATCCTGATCTTTTAAAGCTTTTTTACCAACTGATAAAGCATCATAAAAAGCAGTTTCTTCCGGTGTTAATCCTAATTCTTCACATACTCCTTGAGCTTTTCTTATTTCTTTTGCCAACTCAATAAGTTTTTCAATTACTTTCGAAGAGTTGATAATATTATTTTCATATTCCTCAATTATTTCCTCCAGCATTTTTAATAGCGATTGATAACGAAATAGATTTGTTTTCATTCTCATTCGCAAATCATCATTAAGCAGTTTTCTAATTGCTTCAATCGTTAAATTTTTTAAATGAGAATTTTTTATATCTTGCAGGAACTTTTCGTCAAGAATGGAAATATTGGGTCTGTCCCGCTTGGCAAAAATATCAATCACTCCTTCCGCTTTTATTCCTTTGGTAATGAGATTTCTTATGGCGGTTTCGGTGTTTTTATCAATATAAACCGGGTCAACCAGAGTATTTTTGATGATTGCCTTTCTTACTCCCTCAAAAAACTCAATATCATCCCGAATGGCATTAGCTTCTTTATGAGGCATTACCAAAGAAAATAATTTATATAACTGGGAAGATGTCTCTATAAACTCTTTCTTTTTTCCATTATCAATTCCCCCAGTTTTCCAATCGGTCAAAATTGAATTAATCGCTTTGAAAAATATCTCGTTTAATTTATCACTTGGTAGTTTTTTCCAATCTTGATAATTAATATCAATAAAAAATCCTTTAACTTGATTGTATCTTTCTAACATTTTTACGATTATTTCTTCTATCGGGAACATCGCCTGTTTTTGAATGTCTGAAGTATAGATAGCTAAAGCCTTTTTTAAGTTATCTGCAACTCCAATATAGTCAACAATCAATCCACCCATTTTATCTTTATAACGCCGATTAACTCGGGCAATGGACTGCATAAGAGTATGACCTTTTAAAGGTTTATCCAAATACATCGTGTGAAGACAGGGAATGTCAAATCCAGTCAGCCACATGTCACAAACTATCACCAGCTTTAAAGGATCGTCGGGGTTTTTAAATCTTTTTTCCAGTTCTTTATTATCTAATTCTTTTTGAATTTCGTTTTTGTAATCTTTATTACTAGAAATAACCACTGCCATTTCAGGCGAATCTTTTATTTTAGAAATAATTTGATACATCTTGGTAGCAATTCTTCGGCTCATTGTCACAATCATTGCTTTTCCTTCAAGACAACGATTATTAAAATGAAAAACAATATCTTCAGCAATCTCTTGCAGTCTGTCATCTCCCCCTATTGCTTCTTCAATCCTCGCCCATTTTTTCTTTAAAAATTCTTTTGTTTCAAAAGGGTGTTCTTCGACCAGTTTGTCAAAATCTTCGTCAATATAATTATTCATTAGGTGCAAGGGTACCAATCTGCCTTCGTAATAAATTGGAACCGTTGTCCCGTCTTCGACCGAACGATCAATTGGATATTGGCTAATATGATTACCAAATACCATCTGGGTATTTTTATTTTGCAAAGAAATCGGTGTTCCGGTTATTCCCATGAATGAAGCATTTGGCAAAACGCTTCGGACATTTCCTGCATACTCTGCATATTGTGACCGGTGAGCTTCGTCGGCAATGACGATAATATTATCTTTCGTTGAAAGCGGTTCTTCCATATCAAACTTTTGAATCGTAGTGAAAAGCACTTCAGCACCTACGCCTTTTAATTTTTCTGTTAATCCCTTAATACTTCCTGCCTGTTTGGCCATTGGATAGCCGGTTCTTAAGAAGGTTTTATAAAGCTGTTGATCAAGGTCATTTCTGTCAGTTAAAAACAAAAATGTCGGACCTTTTAACTCTTCAATTTTTTTGACCTTATTGATATAAAAAACCATTGATAGAGATTTTCCGCTTCCCTGGGTATGCCAAAAAACGCCGATTTTTTTGTCACCGTTAACTGCCTTTAAAGTGCTTTCAACCGCTCGATTAACACCAAAATACTGGTGATACATCGCCATTTTTTTAGTGTATTTGGAAGCGTCTTCTTCCGCATCGGCTTCAAAAATAGTGAAGTTTTGAATTAGGTCAAGCAAGTGCTCTTTTTTAAAAATACCTTTTGTTAAAAGTTCCAGTTCTGTTTTATCAGATTTCTTTTCATTTTCACTTTCTATTCCTTTCCAGACGGTGAAAAAATCAAAGCGTGAAGAAACGGTTCCATGACGGGCTTTGAGAAGATCGCTAATTACTAAAATTTGGTTATAGAAAAAAATTTTTGGAACTTCTTTTTTATAAGTTTCATGAATCTGTCCATAAGCATCGGCAATCGTTGCCTTTTCTCTGATTGGACTTTTTAATTCAAAAATGGCAACCGGAAGACCATTAATAAAAACAACAACATCGGGAATGCGAACAGAATCTCCTTGAACTGTGTATTGATTAACCACCAAAAACTCATTATTTTCCAAGTGGTCAAAATCAATTATTCTGGCAATTTTCCCTTTTATTTCTTCATTCTCATTTCTGACATCAACCCTCACTCCTCGAGTGATCATTTCATATATTTCTTTATTCCCCATTTCCAAATCCGGATGATGATATTTGGAAATCTTATTAAACACTTGGTCTAAGATATGATCTGGGAGATCAGGATTAATTCTTTTCAATGACCGCTTTAATCTGTTTTCGAGTACAACCTGTCGATAATCTCCGCGCTCCATAAAAGAACCACCCGGCGAAATCTCCGGTCCAAAAGCATATTCATAACCCATCTTCTTCAACCACTCAATCACTGGTTGCTCTGATAGCGTGTCCTCATTAAATCTATTCATAGTTAATAACTAATAGTGAATAACTAATAATTTTTCGTTTTTTATTATTCACTTTTCACTCTTCACTATTAGTTTCTACTCTTCACCGTTCGTTATTCGTTTCTTTGCTGTTTTTACAGTTGCAACTAATAATCTTATTAATTCTTGACAATCATCATCAAGTGATTGAAACATTTTATCGTTAATATAACCTGTGTCGCGTAAAATATTTAACCAATAATCCGTTTCATTTGCCTCTTTTAAAGAAATCTGCATTTTATTGACAAAGTCCGCTCTTGATTGACCAAATTCCGCTTCTCGAATTAAAGCGCCAATAGCTGTCCCTGATTTCAATATCTGCTTACTTAAAACATATTCTTTCTTTTCTTTGCGTAAAAATTGAAAAAATCTTACTATTCTTAAAGCAAAGTTATAACTTTTTGTTTTTAAAATACTTTCGCTCATACAACTAAAAACTAAAAATGTTTTAATTTTTCACTTTTCACTATTAGTTCTTCACTCCCCGTTATTCACTCTTCACTATTAGTTCTTCACTGTTCGTTATTCGTTCTTCGCTGTACTCTTATTTCTCCTTTCATCAGCTTCGGCAAAAGCAGATCTCGAAATGCTGCTAATTTTTGATTTTCTTTTTCTTTATTATTCTTTAGTAAAAATAATTTTGAAACTATTATATTAAATTCTTTTATTTTTTTTTCATCTGGTAAATCAATCGGATAATTTTCAATATCGCTTTGAGCAATCAATGGTTGAGACGAACCTCTATTTAAAGACAAATAATTAATCCTCTTTGCTAAGAAATATATAAAATATAAATAATTATAATCTTTTGGTATTAAAATAAGCGCATTATCAGATGGCCACGATGACTCGTTTATTATAGTCACTTCGCCAATTGTTCCTACTCTACCTGTAATAATAATTGGTTGATCGTAAAGTGATTTATTTGTATATCCCATTATTTCTTTTGCTCCATAAACTGGAATTGCATATTTATTTTCTTTTTTTTTATCTAATTTTCCTGGTCTATTTCCTGTTTTTACAAAAGCAATATCTTTTATTAAGTTTTTCACTATTAGTTCTTCGTTATTCGTTTTTTTTCCAAACCACTCCTTAAAAATTGCGCTCGCTGTTTCTTCAAGTGTTTTGTTTATCTTATTATTCAGCTCAATTTTGTCATCAAAAGAGGAGAGGATTGAGGAAATCCGTTTTTGTTCAGGATAGTTTGGTACATTAACTTCTGCATTTTCTATAACATCAGGAGATATGGCTGGATATGCTGAACCTTTAACATTCGAGGATAGATACTCCGTGAAAGTTTTTATTGTAACAAGATAGTGTAAAAATTTAGGATCAGTTATGTTTAATTTTGGAGACAAAACTGCAAATCCAGTAGATACCACAAGATTCTCTTTTGGTTGTTTGATAAAGAGAAATGATCTTCTGTTAGGACGCACTGTTGAAATTATTGTATCTCCATCACTCAATAAACGTTTAGCTCTTCCAGGTGCTTTAGAAAGTTTATAATGTGTTGTTCTATCTAAAATCCCAGTGCCCACAGATGAAATATCAACATATTCAATCTCATCGTGAGGATAGTTTGCTCCTATTTGTTTTGAATTAATATATATCAACTCTCCCAATTTCACTTTCTGCCAGTTGTTTGGAATTTGATTTTGCATAGTTATTTTTTTAATACACCTAAAAGGGGTATTCTATCTAATAAAAACTGCCTTTTCATTTTTAGATATTCTAACTCTGCAACGTAGACTTTACGCTCTCTGCCTACGACTCTATCTAAAACCGATTGGGATATGGGACCTCTTTCATGAAGCATTAAATACTCCATATTATCAATAACATCTTTAACTAAAAATATGTTTTTCTCTATTTCATCAGCTTTCGTAAAAATGTTTTTAACATAAAAATATGAATATATAATAAATACAGCCGAAAATATTGTTAGAATAAAACTTGGTAGTTTATTTAAAAAATCACATTGGATTAGACACGTTTTAATTTGATTTTGCATATTATTTTTCGATAAATATTTCTTATTTTGTGTTATTATATATTTGGTTGTTAATCAACCAAAATTCGTTGGCTTGGGGGCTCCTCGGTGAGTCCCTTTTGCTTTTTGATACCTGCCAATTTACATCTTGACAACTTTTAAATAATCTGTCATTATAATAGTGAACCACTCAAACGTCGAATGACGCGTAGGTGGTGTTTTTTTACTTAGGGCAACAAACAAATCCGTACTCACTACTTTTACTAGCTTCTTTATTGAATATATTATTCATATTGTCAAGTAATGATTTTATCTGATCTTTTTTTAACCACTTTAAACGGTTATGCCAATTTGAATGAGATGTCAAATGTAAGAATGCACAAGTAGAAATAAAGTCTGCTATTTGAATGAAATAAGATTCACCCGAATTTTTTGATAAAGGATCTTCTATTAATAAATCAATGTTCTGCCTATAGCTGGAGAAAGTATATTTCGAAGGAATAAAATTTATTTTTTGGATTTTGCGGGTGGTTCTTTTCATAGAACTCAATCTTCCTTCATCGGTAATTATCATGAATTTTGATGTGAGATTAATTTTTTTGATGTCATTTTCTATTCTTTGTACATTAAAAGTTAGGGCTTGTCCTAAAACGTCTTTATAAAATCTCTCATTCTTTGAATTAATTTTTTTCTTATCAATAATGACCGTAATTGATTTTATATCGATCGTGTTAATAAATTTACTATAATTTTCAATTATTTCTAATCTTACTTTCTCGCTGAATTTATAAGTCCTATAGGGTCTTTTATCTAATAAAAATTTTCTTGTGTGTATTTCAAATTTAATAGGAAAGCTATATTTATCTTTAAGAGATTTTCTAAAATCAATTATTTTTTTATAAACATCTTTCCAGTTTTGATGATGAAAATAGATTGATGTTAAAACAAAAATTTCAGATGAATATTTTGGGTATCCATCATCTCCAGATTCATCAAAATATGAAATATACATTTTTTTTATTATGCTATATAATTAAAATATTGAGGTATGCAATAATAACTTATACAGCGCTTTGATGTTCCTCCTAAAAATTGGGAATGTCTCAAGTCAAGGATCGCCGTTGTATAAGACGCTACCTCAATTTATCACTAATTTATCACTTAAGCTCTCTGTAAATGAAAGCAGGCTTCATGCCTTGCGTAGGGAAACCTACATAGTTTACAGTGGGCTTATTTTCTTCAAATTATTTTTTATCTCCTCTTCTAATTTTTTTCCCTCTTCAAAATATTTATTCAGGTCTTCCGAATATTGTTTTAGTTTTGTTTCAAAAGGAATTCCATCGTCGATTTCTTCAGGAATACCTACATAACGACCAGGAGTCAGAACATAACCGTTTTTGGCGATCTCATCAAGATTTACAGACTTACAAAAGCCGGCGATATTTTTATAATCTTTTCTATTTCTCCAAGTGCGGACGGTTCCGGCGATTTTCTCAATCTGCTCTTTGGTAAACTCAACCTGTTTTCTTGAAATTTGGTGAAAAGTTTCCCTGGCATCAATAAAAAGCGTTTCTCCCTTTCTATTTCTAAATTTTCCTCCCTCTTTATTCTTTGTCACAAACCATAAAGATACCGGAAGAGTCACATTAAAAAAAAGTTTCGGCGGACAGGCAATAACAACATCAACCAAATCATCCTCAACAATTTTTTTCCTTATTTCTCCTTCTTTTCCAGAGACAGCCAAAGCGCCGTTGGCCATAACAAAACCCGCCATACCATTTGGAGTTAAGTGACTAATAAAATGTTGAATCCACAAAAAGTTAGCATTTCCTTTTGGAGGAATGCCATAGGAAATGCGCGGATCTTTTTCAGAAAGCCGACCCGGATCCCATTCGGCATTAAAAGGAGGATTTGCGAGTAGAAAATCTACCTTTGTATCTGGAAATTTATCGTCATAATAAGTATTGCCAAGCTGAATATTTCCAAAAACACCTCTGATTGCCAGATTCATTTTGCAGAGTTTTAAAGTCGTCGGATTACTTTCCTGTCCAAAAATAGCGATTTTTGTTGAATCCCGGTGATGTTCCTTAAGAAAGTTGCTTGACTGGACAAACATTCCTCCTGACCCGCAACAAGGATCTAAAACTCGACTATTTTCATAAGGCTCAAGAATTTCCACTAACAATTTAACAATTGGTCTTGGGGTGTAAAACTCGCCACCTCGTTTTCCTTCAGAAGAAGCAAACTGCCCCAAAAAATATTCATATACCCGACCTAAAATATCTCTTTCTTTTTTCTCATCTTCACTAAAATCAATCTTAGAAAAAATATTGACAAGCTCACCTAAAATATGCGGCTCAAGCGGGGTTCGGATATAATTTTTTGGTAAAACTCCACCTAATTGTTTTGGGTTTTCTTTTTCAATTTCTTCCATTGCTTCATCGATAAACTTCGCGATGTCCGGATGACCGGCTTTGCTTCGTAGATATTCCCAACGGGCTTTTTCAGGAATAAAAAATACTCCTTCTCCTCTATAACGATTGGGGTCTTCAATAACTGATTTTCTTGCTTCTTCATTACCAACATAAGAATTACTTTTCACATCGCTTACGATATTAGCCAACTTTTTTTTAGTACTGTAGTAAGCATCAGAAATGTATTTCAAAAATATTAGTCCTAAAACAATGTATTTATAATCAGACGCGTCAATATTACCTCGTAATTTATCAGCGGCTGACCAAAGTTCTTTTTCAAAATGCAAATCCTTATCAGTGTTATCCATAAGTTTTTGTGCTTTTTCTTTCCCCATTTCGGGTAAATTTTTTAATTTAAGTTTTAGATCTTTAGGTAAGGTAGTAATTTCTATAAAATAAGTGTTTCCCTCTGTTTTCACTTTCACTTCACCTGCATTAATTTTACCAACTAGTTTTTTTTGAATTGCCTGACGACTGACCCCAAAAAGCTCTGCTAATTTAGGAAGACTGATATATTCTTTATCCATCTTGATGTTTAATTTTACAGAAAAAGTTTCAAAAGTCAATTGCAAATGGTTGTCAATCGACAACCACCAAAACTAAGTATTATCAACTTCGCTTTCCCTCACTTGATTATACGCCTCTTTCGCACAAGAAAAAGAATAACCGCGGCGGAGAAGAAACTGGATGGCTTTTTGAAAACGGATTTTTTCCGGAAGTTCGGAAAAACGTTGCCAGCTTTTTGACAACAAGCGCAAAGCAGAGTCTTGGTCATCAACCGGGTTTTGGGAAAAATACTGGTCAACCAAATCATTATTAACACCAAATCTCTTTAGTTCAATCCTAATAGCCTTTTCCCCTTTTGATTTAACCGCTGTCCGGCTCCGAACTAACCAGGCAATAAAATTCAGGTCATTAATCAAACCGATTTCTTCCAGATGTTTAATGGTTGCGTCAATCAAAGAAGTTGGATTATTCCAGTTTTTAGTTTTTTTACGTAGATAATTAGTTACTTCTTTTTTACTGCGTAGACGAAACTTTAGATAAAAACACGCATAGTTAAATAACCGACTTAATTGACGAGAGGAGTCGATTTTAGAATTGTCATCCATTTTTTATTTCTTCTCCAGCAATTTACCCATCACATCCTTAATAATCTGTGCTTTTAATTTTTCATCTTTTTCCAACACTTCTTTTGCCTGTTCTTTTCCTTGTCCCAGCATTTTTTCACCATAGCGCAAAAATGCTCCACTTTTGCTGATTACTCCAACGGCAATGGCCAAATCAATCAAGCTATCGATATGATCAATGCCAGCTGCGGTTATAGTTAGTTGCGCTTCCTTAAAAGGAGGTGCAACTTTATTTTTCACAATCTTAACGCGAATACGCGCTCCATATACTTCATTATTTTTCTTTAAGGTTTCAATTTTACGTACATCCATCCGGATAGATGTATAAAATTTCATCGCTAGTCCTCCAGGTGTGGTTTCCGGATTGCCAAACATAATTCCGATTTTTAAACGCAGTTGGTTGGTAAAAATAATTGTGGTTTTTGATTTAGAGATTATACCGGTCAATTTTCGCAAAGCCTGTGACATCAATCTCGCCTGCAGTCCCATCTGCGAATCACCCATCTCCCCTTCAATTTCCGCTCTTGGAACAAGCGCTGCCACTGAATCCACCACTACCAAATCCACCCCGCCGGAGCGAATTAAAGTTTCGGCAATTTCCAGTGCCTGTTCACCGGTGTCAGGTTGTGAAATTAATAATTCTTCAAGCTTGACGCCAAGTATTTTTGCCCAAGCCGGGTCCATTGCGTGTTCAGCATCAATAAAGGCCGCCACTCCACCGGCTTTTTGAGCTTCAGCAATCAGTGACAAACAAATGGTGGTTTTACCGGATGCTTCCGGTCCAAAAATTTCCACAATCCTTCCTCTTGGAACTCCACCCACTCCAAGGGCAATGTCAAGTGGCATAATGCCGGTTTTTATTACCTCAACTGGAACCACCGGTCCTTGTCCAAAACGCATAATAGCACCCCGTCCAAATTGTTTTTGAATCTGTTCAATCGCTGAAGAAACCGCCTGTTGTTTGGGATTTTTTGTATCGATTTTCATAAAATTGAGATTAAATAATTAACGCAAATCATCTTACAATAACTTTAAATCGCGTGCAACCGTTTATAAGCAACAATTGATATTAATTATCTTGTTCTAACAAGTAATTTCTCTCAAAAGACATAGATCAGACTGATCACGATTATTCCCCATAAAAAGATTGTAACGATCAAAGGAATGTCTGTGGTAATTATCTTCTCCGGGCGTTCCCCCTCTGCTTTTTCATACAACAACTGCGCATAGCGGGAAAGACCATAAACTACCAGGGGAATCGTGATCATTATCCATTTTCTTGCCTCAAAACCCGGTACCCATGTGCCAAATTTATCTGTAAAAACTGTTTTCGCTTGAGGAATTTTTTCCACATAAGCATAGGTTGCATAGGCAATCATCGTGGCTGTGGCAAAAGTATAGGTTAAAAAATCCAAAAAATGGGGTTGATAGCGAACGAGTGAAGCGCGCGCTTCTTTTCCATGGGCGGCTAACTCCGCCTGTCTTTTAATTGCTGCCATGAAAAGCGAGATAAAAAAGATCGTTAATAATAGCCAAATTGGAATGTGATAACCGGTCACTACTTCACCGGCCATGGCCCGGATCATAAAAGAAAAAGAAATTGTAAAAATATCAATCACCGGAAACTTTTTTAAATATAGCGAATAAAAAAAATGCAGAAGAATAAAAAATAGCGCGAGTAAAAAAAATGAAATTGAAAAGGTTAAAGACAACAATAAAGAAACAATTGTCAAAACAAAAACAATAAAAGTAGCTTGAGGAATACTCACCTGACCCGATGCAATGGGTCGGTTTTTTTTAATCGCGTGCTTGCGGTCATAGGGATAATCAATCACGTCATTTAAAACATATGAAGTTGAAGAAAGCAAACAAAAGATTAAAAAGGCCCCAAATGAACTTAAAAATAAGGGAAGATCAAATAGTTGACCGGAAAAAATTATTGCCGTAAAGACCACAAAATTTTTTATCCACTGATTCACCCGAAGCACCCGTAGGTAGATTAACAAGGGATTAGGTTTCACGTCTTGAATTATACTAAATTTTTGATTAACATAGTGTATTAATATGTCTTATCAAAAAAAAGTAATAAAACCTTGGGGGTATGAGATTCATTGGACTCCTTCTGACTTACCATACGTGGGAAAAATATTACATATCAATGCAGGAAAAAGACTTTCTTTACAAAGACATGACAAAAAACAGGAAACATGGTTCATGATAAAAGGAAATGCAAGGGTTGTTTGGGACAATGAAAAAAAAGAGTTGGTGGAAACAGAGTTAGAATATAATCATGGGTATACCTGTTTGGTTGGACAACGCCACCGACTGGTTGGTATTACAGACTGTGATGTGATTGAAGTATCAACTCCCGAAATTGGAATAACCGAAAGACTTGAGGACGATTATCATCGCCCCGACGAAACCGAAGAATTAAGGAAATTAAAAAACCGCGGTTGGAAATAATGAATAAAATATGAATATTAATTTTTCCTTTGTTCTAAATCACTATGCGGCGCGTTCTCATGAAAAAATGCAAGAAGTTTTGATGGATCCTAATGGTATTGGTCCAGCGATTCATTATTATATGGTCCGTGGGGGTCGTGACCAAAGAAACATTACGGTTTGGGAACCGGGAACAATTAGCGGTGAATATATTAAAGCCTATGGTCATTATCATATTGGAGACCTTGACGAAAATTATTGGATTGTTTTTGGGCAAGGTGTCGCGCTTTCACAAAAACTTGCGGTTGATAATAATGGTAAAATGATTGCTAATCAAGTTGAGGAATTTAAGGCAACTGTTGTAAAACAGAGCAATCATTTATATATGCCACCGGGATACGGTCACCTATTCGTTAATATTGGAACGACATATTTTGTTACCGCTGATGACAGCCCGGTTAATTTTGAAAAAAAAGATGAGGCAAGTCTTCCTGGACACGCTGATTATGAACTCGTCAAACAAACCCGCGGTTTTGCCTATTATGTGGTTGAACACGAAGGAAAACCAGCTTTAATAAAAAATCCCCTCTTCAAAGAAGTGCGAAAAACCGACTTTGGCGGTTTACCGGTGATTGATAGACTATAAAACCCTAACCCTTCCCTCTCCAACTCAACTCCAGTTGAATATTGTCCGGGTCGCGAAAGGCTAAAACATAGGTATTGTTTGAAAGTTTTTTGATTTCTCCGTGGGGAATTTTTTCTTTGTCAAAAAATATAATTACCCCATCTAGGTCTTGTTTTGACTCAACCACAAAAGAAATATGATCAAGACCTGTGGTTGTTTCATCAAATTTTGCTTTTGCTTTTCCTTTGTGAGTGGTTAAACCTAGATAGAGAAAGTTATTATAAAACATAATAAAATCCGGATGCTCCGCGACGATTTTAAAGCCGGGTATTTTTTGATAAAACCGTTTTGATCTGTTCAGGTCAGTTACGGTCAACTTAATATGATGAACTCCTTTTATTCTCATAATTTAATTATTTGTTTATTTAATTATTTATTCATTATTAATGTTTCCGCTGCGCGCTTCCCCATTTTAACGGAAAAATTAGTGCCGCGATCATAAGGATAGGTTATGTCTAGGTTGGCAATGATAAAATTCTTTACCGGGGTTATAAAATCCGGTTTGTTTTTTATAAACTTGCGGTCGACAATGGGTTGAGCAAAAGGTGCTTTGAAATAGAATGTGGAATTTGGAATATGGAATTTAGAATTTATTCGTGTTAGGTGTGGGAAAAAATACTTCGCAGCAGATTGCGCATCCATTTTTAACAAGGGACTTTCTTTATCAAAATAGTTGGCCACATAAAGAATGTGTTTGTTGTTGTAGTGTTTTTTATCAATAAAATTTGTATGTTGCACTAACGCCAAAATTGGAAGATTTCTGTCGCAAACATTAATCCAGTATTCCTTTTCAAAAAGCGGCGTTTCTGATTCAATTATCAAGTTAGACGCAAAAAGATATTTAATGTTTTTTAATTGTTGTTGGTAATATTGTGGGAAAATTTTTCCTGTAATATTAGCCAAAACCGGAGTTGGGAGGGTTGATATTACCGCGTCAAACGCCCCCCTTTCCCCTGCCTGTGTAATAATCACAAAATTATTGTTACTTTTTTCTACTTGACTCACGGTGGTGTTTTTTTTAACCACAACCCCTTGTTTTTTATTTAATACTTCTAAAAAATCAATCAGGCTTTGAAAGCCGCCCTTAATATAGGCCAATTTTTTTGTGCGTTTATTAATCCGCGCCCAGATAAATGAAGCTAAAATATTTCCCGCATATTTACCGAATTTTCCCCGCATAAGCGGTTCCCATATAATTTTCCAAGACCTTTCTCCCATGGATTTTTTTAGTAGTTCGGTGGTTGTGGTTTCTTGGTAATAGTCTAAAAATGGAGAAATTTTTAATAACAAAACCATTATTCCTGTGCGAATTTTGTCGGGAAGACCAAGAAGGGGGAATTTTAACAAATCTTGCGGTGTATCTACGGAAAATGTGCGGTAATTGTCTTGAACGTTATAAAGCGAAGAGGTGAGGGGAGTGTTATAGATTATTTTATTAAAACCGATTTCTTTTACATAATCTAAAATATCTTGATCATTAGAAAATATATGGTGGTAGGTTTTTTCCAGCGGCCAGCTCCATCCGGTGTGAAAAAAACTCGAAGCTAAACCACCAAGCGCCGACTCTTTCTCAAAAATAACAACACTGTGTTTGCGGAGTGACAGTTGGCAAGCGGCAACTAAACCAGTAATCCCCCCACCTAAAACCGCAACTTTCATATTGGTTTTAATGGTGTTTGGGTCTTTTTAATTGTAGGTTTTTTAATTACCTCCACTACTATTACTTCTAAAAACAACATTGTTGGAATCGCTAAAAGCACCCCCATCACTCCAGCCAGCTTCCCCCCAACAATCAATGCAATTAATGTAATGGCGGGGCTGATACCAACGGCTTTTTTCATTACTAATGGAACAATAATATTGTTCTCCAGCTGTTGAACAATAAAGGAAGCGGCCAGCGCCGCCAGTCCAAGAAAATAGCTTTGAGAAAAACCAATTAGAATCGCCGGCGCCGCTGCAATCGTTGGCCCAAGATTGGGAATAATTTCTAATAAGCCGGCTAAAATCGCCAGCGGCACAACGTATTTTAATCCAATTAAAGATAGCCCGATAAAGGTTAAAATACCAACCGCCATCATTAATACCAACTCGCCCCAAAACCAGGAGTTAAGTTTTTTTTCTGCACCGTTGAATATATCGTTAATCTTATTTGATTGAGTCTCGTCAAAGAACTTAATTGGTGTTTTTTTAATAGTATTTTCTTCTATAAGAAAATAAAAACTGAAAAAAAATATTAACATTATAAACACCACATTAGAAAAGGCGCCTTGAATAACATTAATTAATTGATTTGTTATGTTTGGTATATGTTGAACAAAGGAGTTTGCATCAAGAAACCCCAAATTGCCTATGGCTAATTTATTGATAATATAAGGAAGGCTTTTTGCCAACAAAAACAACTCTTTAATCAGTGGAGGAAGAATTAAGCCTATGATTGAACCCATTATCCCAATAAATAACAAATAAACAATTATTAAGGATATTATTCGGGGAGTTCTTTTTTCTATCAACCAAAGAACAAATGGCCGCAAAGCGCTCGCAATAATAAAAGCAATAAACAGAGCAAAAATTAAATCTTTAATTATCATCAAAAACTGAAGCAATAAAATAAAAAAAACTGTGAAAATAATTGTTTTGGCAGAAATTTCAATTTTTTGCATATCCTTATATTACCAAAATCATTATGGTCGCGCAAGAGCGAAGCTATAAATCCTACCTGCCCCGGCTTTTTTTAAAACACATGCAATTTCATTAATGGTTGCGCCGGTTGTTACTAAATCGTCAACGATAATAATGTCTTTTTTGTTTATGATCTTGCTATTTATTACTTTAAACGCTCCCTTAATGTTTCTTTCTCTATATTTTTTGTTTTTAATTCCAGCCTGGGGTTGGGTTTTTCGGGTTTTTATAACAACATTGGCTGTTTGTAGGTTTAACCAACTGGACAGGTGGTGGCAAATAGTTAAAGATTGATTAAATCCACGTTGATGTATTCTTTCTTGTCCTAACGGAACAGGAATTAGTAATGCTCTGGTTGATGGTAAAAAGACCTTTATTCTTGAGGCCTGCAACTGAAGTGCTTGTGATAAAAACCGTTTAATAATTAATTGATTTAGTTGATATTTATAGGAGTGAATTATTTTTACCATTAATCCGCCATATTGGTAAAGATTTAGATTGCCTGTAATTGGCCCCCTTGGCACGCAAAGAAAGTGGGTGATGCCCGATGGGCTAGGTTTTTCGCAATAAAAACAAAGGTTTTGTTTAATTTTCAACAGATTAATACACCTTAAACATAAATATTCTCCCAAGAATCCGCACCCAACGCAAAACCTGGGAAACAACCATTCAAGAATAAACATAAGAAAAGGTTAACATTTTTCCTCTTGCATTTTGTGGTGAATATGTTTATTATTTGTGGATAATTTATCCACATAAATATAATTAGCCTTATGTTAGCCGCCCTTTGGAACGAATTTATTAGTAAAATTGAGCAGTCAAAATCGCTTGTGCCAATGGTTACGTCAATTCTTCGACAAACAAGATTGGTTGAAATAAAAGAAGACAGTGTCTTACTTGCCTGCCAAAATCAAGGAACAAGAATTTTTATTCTTGAAAGAACGCGTTTGGTAGAAAAACTGTTGTCTAATCATATGGGTAAAAAAACCAGAATTGAAACTATAATTCAACCGGTTTTGGTAAAAAGAAAAGTGAAAGACGCGCCTCCGCTATTAAGTTTTCAACCGACGGTTGAGGATATGGTTTCGCGCTCAGGTCTTTCGCAAAAATACCAAATGGAAAATTTTGCTGTTTCACCAACAAACCAAGTTGCTTATGCTGCGGCACAGGCGATAATTGAACGACCAGGAACGGCTTATAATCCACTTTTTATTCATGGTGGGGTTGGGGTCGGAAAAACTCATTTAGCCCAAGCCGTTGCCCGCTCAATCATTAATACTAACCCTAATAAAAGGGTATATTTTTGTCCTGGAGATCAGTTTACTAATGAATTAATCGACTCAATTCGGGGGAAAACAACTGAACGATTCAGAAAAAAATATCGCCATTTATCACTGTTAATTGTTGATGACGTTCAGTTCATCGCTGGTAAAATTGGAATTCAAGAAGAATTTTTTCACACTTTTAACTCGGTTGTTTCTGCTGGGGGACAGGTCATTCTCACATCAGACCGCCCCCCACAAGAAATTAAGAACCTTGAGGACAGGCTTCGTTCACGCTTTGGTGGGGGACTGGTTTTAGACATCCAGCCACCAGATTTTGAGCTCCGTTGCGCCATTGTTCTTATTAAGGCAAAAGAGAGGAACATTACAATTGATATTGATGCGGCAAAGTTAATTGCAGAAAGGGTGGTTGACGCAAGATCTCTTGAGGGGGTACTAATATCTATATATGCTAAGATTGTTGGGAAACAGGAAATAATTGATTCCGCGGTCGTTGATTCTTATTCTTCCCAACAAAAAGACAGGGGGACAAACAAAGCCAGCCCGCCCAATGTTATTCGGGCGGTTTGCTCTTTCTATAACATAAGACCGTCTCAAATTAAGGGACCACTGCGCGAAGAAAAAATTGCCACGGCAAGACAGGTGGCGATGTTTATTTTGCGAACCATTTTGAAAATTAATCTAAGCGAGGTGGCTTTTATTTTAAAAAGAAGAGATCACACAACCATTATCCATGGGGTAAAAAAAATTCAAAGACTCACGATGTCTAACCCTATTTTTAAACAAGAGGTTGATCGGATAATCCAATCGATTATGTCATCAACATAATATCCACGATGAATCAACATGAGATAGTTTTGTTTTATTCGTTGTTGAAAATCTGTATTATTTTTTATACACTTATACCCATCAACTACTACTACTATTTTTATTATGATAATAAACATTAACAGAAAAATATTAATAGAAAAACTGGGGCAGTGTTTAAAATTTACAGCAGAAAAATCATTAAATAACAGTCTGCTTCGTGGCATCCTTATAAAAGGAGAAGAGGAAACTCTTGATATATATGCCACGAACCTATCTTTTTTTATTCATACAACCATTGATCTCACGACCAAGATTGAAAAGTTTCAGGCGATTATTGAGCCCGTAGATTTAATAGAGTATCTTAGTTGCGCCGAGTCAGAAATGGTAGTGGTTGAGATAAAAGAAAATACTTTAAGGATCAGTCAAGAAAAGAGTCAAGGAACCTTTCCTTTAATAAGCGGAGAGGATTTTCCACTTCCTCCGGGAATAAAAGGTAAGGGAATGGCCGTTGATGTAAAAAGCCTAAGAAAAAGCATTCCGCTATTATTACTGTCGGCATCGAAAGATAACAGTCGTCCTGTTCTAACAAGCGTCAACTTTATTGTTGAAGGAGACAAATTAACAATGGTTTCAACCGATGGCTTTCGCCTTTCGGTTGTGCAAGAAAAAGCAACCAGCGGCCTCCATTCAATGCTTATATCCGCAGAGTTCTTGAATAACGTGTTGCAAATGGTAAAAGACAAAAACCTAACCACTTTTTATTTACCAGAAGAAAAAATTGCCGCGTTTCAGATAGATAAAACAACCCTTTATACCAGGCTAATAGAAGGAGACTTCCCTCCTTACGAAAAAGCGATTCCAACAGATAAAAAAACAACAGCGCTAGTTGAGAGGGAAACTTTCTTAAAAAACATAAGACAAATGGCGGTTTTTGTGAAAAACAGAGGAGGAATAATAATTCTTAACATTAAGAAAGACTCAATAAAAATTAGTCCAAAAAACACGGGAAAAGACGTTAACTATACCGTGATAGAAGGGATAATTGATGGGGACGAACAGCGAATTGCGTTTAATTACCGTTTTTTAGTTGATCTACTGAACCACCTTGAGGGAGAAAAAATTATTATAGAAATGCTAAGATCGGATACCCCGGTTTTGTTTCGAGACGAAAGCAGAAAAAATTTTTTTCACATTATTATGCCTGTTCGTATTAGCGAGTAGTTTTCTGGTTTAAAGCTCTCCTAATCTTTCTTTTTTTTCAAGTTTTTCTTTTGATAGTGAAAGAAACTTTTCTGTTGATGATAAGCGACGATGTCCCACAACTTTAGCAATGTATTCAACAGAGACGCCGCCCGCCAACTGATGAGCAATAAAGGTGTTTCTTAAATCATTAACCGTTGCGTTTTCAATTCCTACTTCGCGAAAACATCGGCCAATAATTTGGCGAATATTACGGATTAATAGCGGGTTACCAGTGCGGGTGATAAACAAGTACAGACTAGAGCTTTCTCCACGCGCTTTTAAATAATTAGATATCGCTGCTTGGACAATGCGATTGGCAGGAACAATACGTTCTTTTCCTTTTCCATATGGGCGAACCACTAAAGAATCTTTTTTTATATCTTCAAGCATGAGGTTGGCCAATTCCCCAATTCTAAGCCCGGTTTGAAGTAAAATTTCAATAACCGCATAAGTACGAGAATCTTCCTTGCTAAAATCACGAAGAGCACGATACTCAATTTTTGTAAGAATTCGAGGAGGAACCTGAACATATTTGGGATGAGAAATCTCAAACGCAGGGTTTTGATTGATAACCCCCTCATTTTTTAAATAACGAAAAAACGTCCTAATGGAATTAAGCTTACGAGAAGCGGACTTTTTCGCATAGTTGTTTTGGATCATGTGGCTTATAAAACCACTAATATTTTCCTTTGTGACGTCGCGAATGTCGTTTTTTTCATGGCTGGTTAAATAACCGGTAAACTGTTCGAGATCTTTTTTGTAGGCCACAATAGTAAATTGAGACTTACCATGTTGTTCCAAGAAACCAACAAATTTTTCAATTAAAGAAGGGATTACGTAATTATCCATAATTGCCCTATAATATCAAAAAAAGGATAAAAGTGCAAGGGAATTGTCACCACTTGCAATTTATTTTAGAACTGGTAAAATATTTACCTATGGTTTTACAAGCAGATGAAAAAAATTTTAAAGAGTTGGTTCTAAAAAGCAAAAAACCAGTTTTTGTGGACTTTTTTGCAACTTGGTGTGGTCCATGTCAGGTAACAGCACCGGTGATTGATCAAATTGCCAAAGAAAGAAAAGACACGTCTTTTATTAAAGTTGATGTGGACAAAAACGGACAATTAGCTTCTCAGTACAATATTTTTTCAGTTCCAACCTTTGTTATTTTCAATCAAGGAAAAGCTGTTTCCCAATTTACAGGAGCAATGGGAAAAGAAAAATTTATTGAAGAATTAGAAAAAGCAACCTCAAAATAATTCTTTAAATAGGCTACTTCTTAAAAATACGAACGGTTTTTCCTTTCACAGATTTGAGTGTAATATGGGCATGGCTTAAGATATAAACCGCTAGAGTTGCCAGCCAACGGAAAGACGAGGTGATTGGTGCGTGTAGACCAACCAAAACCCGATCATCGCGAATAGGAATAACAACATTTTTAAGACTATAAAATTGGTTATTTGAAACAAGCTGTAAGCCAAGCTTTTTTAAATCCGGGGGAAGCTTAATTGTTTCGGGGTGGATTTGGATAATTTTTGGATGATCGTTTGACTCATGTTCAACCACCTCTTGAATTGTGTTTTTTTCACCACTTTTTATCATTGGTTCAGCCTCTTTCGGAAAAGAAACTGGTTTTAGAGTATTAATCAAATAGTTGATTGGTGTGTAGTTTTTAGTGACCATAATTCAACTATACAATAACCTCGTGTTTATTAGAAGTGTGACGAGCAAGAACAAACAAAAGATCAGAAAGACGATTAAGATATTTTATTATTAACAACATATTTGAGTTTTTTAATAAAAAAGAATTTTTTGCGAACAAAACAACCGTTCTTTCACTGCGTCGACACACTGTTCGGGAAAAATGAAGAAGTGTTGTTAGTTGGTTTCCTTTTGGTAAAATAAACCTATTTAGTTTTGGAAGTTCTATTGTTATTTTATCTATTTTTTGTTCAAATAAAATTATATTACGATTTAAACTTGATAATTGTACCTTTCCACCTGCTAAAAAAGACATAATGTAATATAAGTCATTTAGGGCGATATTAATTGTTAGTGTTTTTTTGTTGTTTTTAGCTGTAGAGATTACCATTCCCAAAACAGAAGAAAGCTCATCAATTGATCCGTAAGCCACAACTTGTGGATCAGACTTTAGTACGCGCTTTCCACCAACAAGGGCGGTTGTTCCGTCGTCGCCGGTACGAGTATAAACAGACATAATGATAAAATTCAAATTTCAGAATTCAAAGATTCTAATTAAATTTAAATAACAAAATCCAAAAAACAAACAGGATTACAACCCTATACTAAAAAACTTGAATTTTATTATTGATTTGACATTGGGGTTTTGTCATTGGGACTTATGTGTCTTATTTAACACTCCGAGTATGCGCAACTATAACATTTTTTACAACCCTCTTCGTAAGCGAGAGATGCTTCTCCACATTTGGGACAAATATCAAAGAAACTAATTTCTGGCGCTTGAATTATGGATGGTTGCGTTACTGCCCCAATTAGTCGTGGTTTGTCATCGTGGCCTTCTATTTTTTTTAATTCTCCGTTTAAACCAAAATGCATTGATAGTACTTTTGCCAGGGCATCAGGGAGACTTCTAATTCGATTTTTTCCAAAACCCATTGTTCTTGCTCCGCCAATTCCTCGAAGCTGAGCGGCGATTTCTATCACTCGCTGTTGATATGGAAGGTGTGAGGCAAACCGTAAAGCAAGTGATATAACTCGACCTAGTCCTTCAGCCATTGCATAAACATCGCTTCCGGCCTTTCCTACATTTACAAAAACCTCTAAAGGTTCTCCCCCGCCGTTGGTGTTTATTGTGATAAAAGCAACCCCAACTGGAGTATCAATCCGATAGGTTGATCCATGGACCACCATTGGGCGCGGTTTTACAACATAGCTGGGCACAGTTGGCTTTTCTTCAACTGTTTTTTCTTTAACTCTTTCAAGTACGCCCGCACGTGATCCTTCACGCATATAGGCCATTCCCTTTAAACCAAGTTTATAGGCAAGCGTATAGAGTTTTTTTACATCTTCAATTGTGTGAGTTTTTGGAGCGTTAACAGTCTTTGAAATTGAAGCGTCTACATATTTTTGGATGGTTGCTTGAACATAAACGTGATCTTCTGGTGAAAGCTCGTTTGCAGAAATAAACCATGCTGGTTTTTTAATTTTCCCTGAAGCAATTTCTTTTTCATGTTTTTTATACCATCTATCATATAAATAATGTCTTAAAACATGTTGTCCAAGCCTATCTTTGCGAATAAATTCAAATTCGTAAACTGGTTCAATTCCGGAAGTAGTATTAACCATTAAAGAAGTAGATCCGGTTGGCGCCTGCATCAACAATATTGAGTTGCGAACTCCGTTTTTTTGGATTTGTGAGCGAATTGATTGGGGGAGTTGTTTAATAAAAAGACCATTCAGATATTTTTCTGAATCAAATTTAGGAAAGGCCCCTTTTTCTTGAGCGGTTTCCGAAGCCGCCCGGTAAGCCTCATCTCTAATTATTCGGTAAACCCTATCTATAAAGCGTAAAGATTCTGGTGACCCGTAACGCATTTGAAGTTTAATTAGTGCGTCTCCCAATCCCATTGTTCCCAAACCAATTCGTCTTTCACCCTCAAGTTGGGTTTTACGGATGCCTGGAAAAAGATATGTATCCAAGTCAATCACATTATCTTGAAATCGAGCCGCAACCTTAACTATTTTTTTTAGGGTTGAGAAGTCAAACGTTCCTTTTTTGTCCACGCCGCCTCCCTTAACCAAAGCAGAGAGGTTAATTGATCCAAGATTACATACACCCCAAGGAGGAAGACCTTCTTCCCCACAAGGATTAACGCAGTTAATCCGATTCCAATAATAATTATTATGCCATTTGTTATATCTTTCCATAAACACAACCCCTGGTTCAGCGGATTGCCAAGCAGCGTTGGCAATTAAGTCCCAAACTTTTCTTGCCTTAATTGTTTTTTTTATAACCACTTTTTTCCCCAGTTTTTTCCATATTTCTAGATCCCCACGCCATTTTTGATCGTATTCAGGGTCGGTTGTATCAGGAAAAACCAACGACCAATCCTCGTCTTTTTCTACTGCGCTCATAAACTTATCAGAAATACAAACAGATAAATTTGCACCATTAATACGAGCTAAGTCTTGTTTAACAGTGATAAACTCTTCAATATCCGGGTGCCAGTCCCAAAGCATAAGCATTAGGGCGCCGCGACGAGTTCCACCTTGTTGAATAATATCTTTTGTGGCAACGGAGAAAAGCTCTGACCAATTACATGGGCCTGAAGAAAAACCATTAACCTTATTAACTCGGGCTCCCCGCGGACGCAGCGATGATAGATTAATACCTACACCACCACCATGGGCCATAATCTCAACCATTTGTTTTAATGTATCCAATATTCCGTCGCGTGAGTCGTTTGGAGATGGGATAACAAAACAATTATAATAAGTAACAGAATATCCTGTTCCTGCCCCAGCTAATATTCTTCCACCCGGGACATATTTAAAGTCCTCCATTGCCCAATTAAAGCGCTTTTCCCATTTTTTTTGTTCGGATTTTTTTTCAACCTGAGAAACAGCCCGAGCGATTCTTTTCCACATTTGTTCTGGTTGTTTTTCAATAGGGGCACCTAATTTATCCTTAAGAGAGTAGCGATCAAGAAATACTTTTTGGGAAATACCGGTAAGTTTCATAAATTATAATTTAGTAAATTGAACAAATTAATCAAAATTAACCTATAACAATTTTTTTAATTCTTTTTCAAAATCTTCCAAATCCACAAAACGGCGGAATACTGATGCAAAACGAATGTAGGCAATTTTATCAAATTTTTTTAATTGTTTTGCTACTATTTCGCCGATGACTCTGCTGCTGAACTCAACCTGACCTTTTCCTTTAAGAGTTTTTTCCACTGAATTAACAATTATTTCAACTTGATCTGCGGTAACCTTAGTTTTTCCAACTGCTCTTAGCAATCCTGTTCTTAATTTGTCCCGATCAAAGCGCTCGCGGCGGCCATCGCTTTTTATTACTAAAATTGGCAGATTCTCAACCCGTTCATGAGTGGTAAAACGCTTTTCGCACTTTTGACACTGACGCCGGCGCCTTACTACGCTTCCATCTTCAGACAATCTTGTCTCAATCACCTCTGTGCCAGGATTTTTACAAAATAAACAAAACATAATAATACAAAATCGCAAGTTTCAAAATTCCAAAAACAAGTCAAATTCAAATTTCAAATTACAAAACAGTTTAATTTTTAATTAATTGTATTTTTCGTCTTTTGAATTTTTTTTGATTTTTGATATTTGAATTTTGAACTTTTCTTTAGTGTCCTCTTAAAATTTAAAGCACCACTGGTAGAAAAACAAGACATCAAAATACCACAACAATATATCATTGTTTTTATACAGCCTTATACTGATTAAATTTGTATGATATATGATCGATTCCCAAATTTTTGTGAACAATAAATAGGCCAGTGATGCCTCATATAATTTTCTAAAGATAAAAATTATCGATGCCTCAAATAAAATCTAAGCGAAAAATCTTGTCTCTTTATCTTTTCGGTAATTTTCTGACAAACTCTTCTTTTATTTTATCATCTTCTACAAAGAATATTTTGTAATTTTATTATCTCCTTTCGCAGTCGTATTGGGTTTAGACCGCGGTAAGTATTTATCAACTTCTCTTTTTGTTTTTCAGTGACTGATTTC
>Ga0210057_1002068_pt1 | contig 29266 bp, 27 predicted proteins | sample CryGeyCG2114_010_2_FD_183968 | JGI IMG/M metagenome (GOLD analysis project Ga0210057, IMG submission 183968) | Groundwater microbial communities from aquifer - Crystal Geyser CG10_big_fil_rev_8/21/14_0.10 (SPAdes) (version 2) | ecosystem: Environmental > Aquatic > Deep subsurface > Groundwater ...
AGCGAGGGCAAAAAAATAAAACAGAAAGGAGGTGAAAAAAATGAAAAAACTATCAAAAATGCTATTCGGGTTACTTGTTGGAGTCTTCATGATGACAACAGGAGCACAAGCTGCCCACGCTGCAGTCTCTATCTATGCGAATGATGGAGGTTACTACACGGCATACGGTCCAGGTCAGTACTGGTACCAGGTGGACAATGAAGGTTACTGCTACGACAGTGGCAGTTGCAGTCCAACTACTATGAAGTATACCTGGTCAGGCTGTTCCTTAAGCAACTATGCTAAGTGGGACAACGGGGTTGGTCCAAGCGGTTGGGCAACGCATGATACCTATATTCCAGGTACCAATGCGACTAATCCAGGAGCTCCGTACCTGCTCAGCTACAACACAGCAAGCCAGTACCACTTCTCTATAAACCAGAATTCATACTATGATGCCTGGGTGAGAACAGACCCAAGCGATCCGTGGTGGTACAACATTGGGAATGTCTGGTTGGATGACAATCCTTGTAACGGCTCGTCCAAAATTGGCTTTGATGAAATGAAGATAGCCGACTAGGTAAGCTTCGTTTTATCTCTGTTCCTGCCTAGCCCCCTTATCAAGGGGCTAGGTTCGTTCTAAGACAAGAAGTAAAACAAAGTAAGATAAGTAGGAAAAGTAATAGACTTGAGTACTTTAATTTGATATATTCAGATCAATAAATATGAGAAAAATAGTGATACCAACCTCAATAGCCGTTCTCCTACTAATCTTTGCCGGAAGCTATCTTTATCTGAAAAACGGTAACTCCTACTCCGAAAACTATCTCCCGCCCGAGCAGCGTGAGACGGTAGAAACCTATTTTATAGAGCATCTGAGAGTAAACCCAACTGAGGCTCAAGAAATGGCCACAAACGGCGCAGATCTCAGGGTAAGCAAGACTACAACCGTTCAGGGAATTATAGGCAATCTTTATTACTACGGTTTTATTGATGATCAGGCAAAATTTAACAAACTTCTAGAGACAACCAAGGATGTTACCCCTGGTAACGAAAATTCAATTAAGGTGGGTACTGAAAATACCATCGATATAAACAGTCATTATTACTTGAACTATGAAATGACCGAGGAAGAAATCGCGGATACCCTGCTAAACAAAGCAAAGTTTGCTAACGACTTTAGCGCTTATAATTACTTATTCATGCCAAGCGGACGTGGTGGACTAAGCCAAAGGTCTGAGGAATAGCACTATGAAATTGAAACCAATAACACTTATCGCTCTGGCTGTAATTACAATGTCTGGTGTATGGATTTATTCTCAAGGAAAAGCTGATACTAGGTCAGCAGAACCAATACCTGAACAGGTTCAAACCACATCGACTCCAGAGCCAACTCCAGGAAGACCACTTAAGCAAAATGAAGAATATCTAGGGGCAATGGGGCTATACCTGACCGTACCCGAGGGAATGACTTTCAGGCAGGACATGGCCAGTGAAATAGCGGTTAACTTTTATATTGAAGACGGTTCCGCCGAAAATCCCACTTATCAGCTTTATGTTGTATATCAGCCCAACAGAACCATAACTGATGACGGTCTGGAGCTCATCAAGAAAGAGATGGAGCCTGATACCATTAAAGAAGCCTTTGTAGGCGATTATAAAGGCTTTGAAGGGCTTATTGCTGGACCGAAGGCTAGATACCAAACTCTCATCATTAAAGAGGGCAAATCCCTCTCTTTCTCTACATGGCCACCGACTGAGGGAAACAAAGCGATTACGGATCAGATCTTATCGAGTGTGAGCTTTGATTAAGTCAACCTTTCCCCTGCCCGGTGGTAGTATAATACTGCTTGAGGAACAATATTATGATAGACCAAATTATGACATTTTTTAGTCAGGACACCTTATCGAATTTAGATGCTAAATGGTCAATTCTTGCATCTGCTGTTGTTGTTATAGGAAGTATTTTTGCTGCTATCAAGATTTTCTTTAAAAAAGGGTCTGGCCAATCTAATAAAGCAAACGTTAACAAAGTCAAAGATTCTGATGTCACCATTAATCAAAAAAACCAATAATAAAGCCGATGTAAGGGATGTTACAAACAGCAAAGTTGATGTAACGCAAGTAAATGTAGAAATAAACATCGCCGGCGAAAAAAAGACAATTACTGCTGAGGGCGATGATTTCCAATCTGTTTTGGAAGGGTTGTTAACTAACCCTCAAAATACTTCCGTCTCCGCCACACTGGATAGCGAATTCCATGACGAGTTGAATTACGCCAGAGACTTAATTGATGGTTATAAACCTAAAGAAGCTCTAGATTATCTAATAGAGCTCAAAAAGAGAATTTGGAGTAAAGCTGGAAATCAAGTTAAGTTTAGGTTGGTAACAAATATTGGTGCGGCTCACCTTTCACTTGGCGATGATAAACAAGCAAGCAAGCACTTTATTGAGGCTCACCAGTACGAAGATTCCGAAAAGTCATGGAGTAACTTAGCCCTCGCACAGTTGTTAGCTAAAAACTTTACAGAGGCTCAGAAAGCGGCTAAAAAGACTTTGAAAATTAATCCCGCAAACGATGGAGCTTATTCGATACTGATTCAATCCCAAAGTGAAGGAAAAAAACTAGACCAAATTATCAAAAGTGTTCCTAAAGAATATCAATCTCTACCGCAAGTGCTGGCCGCTTTTGGCCATGTGGCACTAAGCAAAAATAACTACTCAGAGGCTGAAAAATGGACGAGAAAAGCTTTAAAGGCAAAGGAAAGCGGAGATAGTGGTATCGAAACCAATTTACAAATGGCGGCCGTATTACTTGGCTCAGTTCTTCAAGGAAAAAGTTTGGCTGAAAGTGAAGTAGTAAGAGGCGACAGGAAGGACAGAGTTGAAGAAGCCAGGGACATTCTAAACGATGCATGGAAAACTCTTCGGAGTACCCAATTGATGAACTTTCAAATTCAATGTCTAGGAAACAGAAGCCTGGCGAACCGCATACTTGGGAGTATTGATGACTCGCTCAAAGATATTGACAAAATTCTTGAGATCGAGCCGGACAATACTCATTTTCAATTGATGAAGGCATCCTTATTATTTGAACAGAAGCAGTTCCAAGAAGCAGAAAAATTGGTCACGAAACTCATAGGAAAGGAAGAAACGGCTCCTCTGCTCTTGGCTGAGGTGTTAAGGATGCAGAAAAAATTTGATGATGCTGTCGAGATTCTAAAAAAAGCTCTAGAAAGCGGTCTATCTGTAAATCTGAAAAGAGAGTTTACACGGTACTTAACAGATTTATATCTCCAGATGGGGAATTACAATGAAGCCGCCAAAACAGTGAGCGCCCTTGACGATGAGATTCCAGTAAATTTAGCATCAAAGGCGAGTGTACTGAGACATCAAGGGAAAAATGAAGAAGCAGTCAAAGTCTTGGATAAAGCTAAAGAGTTAATTAAAGACAAGGCAACTTCCATAGAGTTATTATCAATCGCTGCTGAATATTTTCAGCTGGGAAAACTAAAGGAAGCCGTAAGCTTATATGAACAACTGGCAGATACGTCGATGGACAACTTTATAACTCGTAGGTTACTTGATGCTTACTATAGACTTGGGGACGACAAAAAAACGTTGGACACAATTAAAGCCCTAAAAGATAACGACCAATCTGTTGATGATCTTACAGAACTAGAATCTTCTATCTACGAAGATATTGGGGATTTGAAAAAGGCTAGAAAAGTTTGTGAAAAGCATTTGGAAAAATATTCGGACGATCATTCTGTAAAAGTCAGGTTAGCAATGGTGTTATTCCGAGATCAAAAAATAAAAATACTAAAAGAGCTACTCCAGGCTGGCATAAGTGACTCTGATCTTCCGTTGCCAAAAAGAATTCAACTTTCTCAAGTATATTCCCTCGTTGATGACTCGATGAGTGCTTTGAAAGTTATGTACGAAGCTCGGAGGATCTTTTATGATGACAGTGAGTCTCATGCTAAATATATTGCGTTATTTTTCAATAGAGAGAAAAGCTTGGATTTCTCAACACCACAAGTAGCTGTTGATACTGCTGTTTGCATAGAAGGTAAGAGGGCAAATAAGCGCTGGTATGTTATTGAGGACAGGGGAAAAAGTAACCCTCAGAACGGTGAGCTTCCACTAAGTCATCCACTAGTAAAGGAACTTTTAGGGAAAAAGGTTGGTGACACAGTAGTCTTGCATTCCAACGATCTCCAAGACCAGAAAGGGAAAGTAATCGAGATTAAGAGTAAATATGTTCACGCTGTCCACGAGAGCGGTGAAATTTTCAATGAAATGTTTCCGAGTGATAAAAGTTTTATGTCTTTGTCTCTGGACTTTTCTGAAAAAGAGAAAAAACTACCGGAAGCTTTTACAAAAATGCTCGATCAATACCGTGAGCGACACAATCGGATCACAGAAATTTACCAAGCTGGGAATATTACCCTTTGGATTTTGTCATCAATGTTAGGACGTAATGTGATAGATGCCTGGGGCTACGCGATAGGAAATAAAGAGCTAGGAATTCGTTGTGCTTTGGGCAATCTAGATGAAAGAAACGAAGCTGACGCTCTACTCAATCAAGAGTCGCACTCTGTGGCAATCGATCTCACTTCAATATTGACTCTTCATGGAATCGGATTGGCTGATATTGTCGCTGACAATTTCGAGCGTTTAATAGTACCTCAATCTACACGAGATTTGTTGGTGGAAGTTTTGGCAACAAGAAAAGGCATTCAATCAGATGGATTTATGTCTGTTGGGAAAGGCAATGATGGAAAATATGTAAGAGAAAATATATCAAAAGAACAAATTGAAGATAATACAAAATTCCTCGAGTCGGTTCTAGATTGGGTAAATAAACGATGTGATATCGTTCCATGCAGGGAAGCTCTAAAGCTTGAACAAAGCAAAAAAAGCATGATGTACGACACTTTGGGAAGACCATATGCTGAAACAGGGCTCTTGGCCAAGCAAGAAAATGTACCCATGTACTCTGATGAGTTGTGGCTGAGAGCCATAATGAGGAACGAATTTGGAGTGACAGGTGTGTGGATTCAGCCGGTTCTGAAACGTTTAGTAATTGAAGCTAAGTTGCCTCGGGAAGAGTATGAAAAAGCCTTAGTAAAGTTAATTTTATCGAATTACAGCTATATTTCTATTGATTCAGAAACGCTTCTGGAAGCAGCAAATCAGGCAGATTGGCATTCAAGTACCCCATTCATAGAAGTATTACGGCTGTTAGGTAGCAGTGCCGACTCAAATTCAACCTTAGTGGTAGTAGAGGATTTTGCCATTGGTCTTTTCTCTCGTCAAATATATCTCCCTGGCTATAGTGAATTGTTTAGTCACGTTTTAGACATTGCAGCCCCAACCATCAACCGCCACAAATATATTCGAATTCTTTCAGCAAGGTTGAGGCGCAAATTAGCCTTGACTCCCAATGTCCTAAATACTATTGAGAGGGAGATCAATGAGTGGTTGCGGTGGCAATCACTCTAAACTCCCGACTTTGATTAACCCTAGATATGGGCACAACACAACTTTTTAACCTCTCTCATTTTCTAGATCATCCAATAAGCCCTCGGCATCTTCTAAATCACCATTCTCAATAAGGTCTGCAATCTCGTCTCGCTCTTCATCGAAAGTTACATCTTCCAGATCCTCAAGTCTTGATTCTAAATCATTACGATTATTCATTAGCAATTTTTCTTAGTACTTCCAATATCCTAACCATAGCAAAAGTGTCTAAGGTGCAATACTTACTTAAGTCTTCCATAATCTGAGGTCTCCTATCTGGGTGTTTTCCTTCTAGAACAACCTGAGTCCACATTCTTCTTGCAAGGAGGCCATTCCCAACATTTAGCTCTTTGTAGCTCAACTCGGGAGCCAGGACTGGCATTACCTTCTTTACAGAAGCACTACCAAAGAAGTCTTTATGAAAATACCACATTTCCGAAAATGGTGTCATTAGGTCATCAATTCGCTCGTTAAGCTCCGCCAGAAACTCTGCATATTCAGGATACAGAGCAACCATGCGATCATTACAACCTTTTTCGTAGCTCATGTTCCAAGTGAGAACAGTGCCTTCATTGCCGGTATCTAGCTTGAGTTGTTTTAATAGCTCAGGCATTGGATTGGTATTTTCTGCGTGCAGATATTCATAGTGTTCAAGCTTAGCATCTGGAGTACGAAGTACATGTAGAGAGTATTGGAAGGGATAATCCTTGTAAGGACTCATGCCATCAAAAAATGGAATCACCGATGACATGGTTTCATAATCGAAGAAGTAGAGCGGATACTGCAAATTTTCTAGAAATTCTCTAATCTTTTCTTTATCTACAATAGGCGTATCTTCTCTAGTGGTTTTTATTTGAGCAAGTTGTTTTGGTCTTAAAACAAGGTCATCTGGCACATCAGCTATTCGAGTAATGCTCGCATCTTCCAACTTGCCAATTTGTTCACTACTTGGATAACTCAATTCATAAACATTGTATGGATCACCATTTGGTTTGAGAGTTTTTAAAATTGTCAGCCATTCTTGAAACCACTGAGAAACACCAGGGATATTAGCTTGATTGACATAGCGAGGAGAAATGTCAGGAAGCGATTTTTCATTTAATATTGACTGAGCAGCAGATACTTGTTGCTCAGTAATACCCTTCAAAGCTCTGACTTTTTCAGTGATATCAGTTTGTATACAAAGAAGGTTGGGATCAATCTCACCATTTCTCTCGTATTCTTTATTGGCATGAATAACTAAGATATTTCTTACAGAATAGCCGGACCGTTCTAAAACCAAAAGCTGGAATGCTAAATCATATTCATGTTCTGTCTTTGCCTTGGTGCTGGCTTTAATTTCAATCAGATCAAATTTTTTGTCATTAACTTTTTGCAACACATCGAAAATACAAGTTAAACCATCAGCGACAAGTCTACCTTGAAGAATCGTCTGAGTGCCGTTGCTGATTTCTTGAACAGTTTTATTTGTAAGTGCTAGATATTCATCATAATTGTTAAATCCCAGCCTGACTGCACCAGGAAAGAGTTGCTCTGCATGGCTTTCAAACTCGTGTCCTGCGTCAAACATGGCTTGCAGGTCGTCATCAATAGGCGGTAATTTGCTCTTATCAAACTTCTTAAGCCACAACCATGCAGGGTGGCGAAGAAAGAGCATGTAGTCGGATTTGGAAAGGGTTAAATTAGTAGTTTTATCCATAGATTGTCGCATCTTTGATTGGTAAAGATTCATTATCATCAATAACAAAACCCACACTATATTTAGCTCTAGTAATTGCCACGTATAGCTTGCACTTTGATGTTATAGGCAAGTCTGAATCATTATCTTGTAGCCAGTTTTTTATACTAGATGTTGGATATATCATTACATGGTCAAAAGTGAGTCCTTTTGACTTGCCAAAATTCCATTCTGGGTAAACGGATCCATTCCACTTAAGAGTAGTTGGTTTACAATGTTTAATATAGCTGGCTACGTCACTTCTCTTAATCAAATAAATCCCCTTGTGTCCACTAGGATTTTTCCTACATTTTGGGCATTCGCAAGGAACAGAATCATCATATTCTGGAAATATCTTTGAAGCAAAATCACAAATTTCTTGATTATTTCTGTGAGTAGCTTTTAGTGTTTTGTAGTCAATATCGCAAGAATGTGAATTACATTGTTCTTCAATAAACTTATCAACTTTTCCAAATTTATACTTTACATATTTTCTAGGATGGTGTGTTAGATAAGTAACTTGCCGTGGGTCTCCGGCTAAATATATTTCAGAACTGGTTAAAAATAATAACTTTAAAATCTCGAGTTCCCATCCCGCTAAATCTTGCACTTCGTCTACAAAAATATGAGGGTATATTTTTGAAATTCTATTGATTAGATGACCTTCTGAAACTGAATTACACTTCACAACAAACCGAGCAATTTTGTCAGAATATATTTTCAAATCTGAGGTGAAGTAGTATTTAAAAAAATCACTCTCTCCCCAATACACTGGCCGTCCTTGTTTGTTAGTAAATCTATGTCCTGAGGGTCTTTCAGTCAAAAAGAAGCCGATTTTACGTTCATATAGATCCTCATGCATTAGGTCTTGATATGGTCTAACTCCTTGACTTAATAAAAAAGAAAACCAAGTTTGAATGGTGACATTTTCTGGTATACAACCATTTAATAATGCAAATTTGTTTTTTATTTCTTCAGCATTTGCTTCTGTGTACGTCGTGATGAGTACTTTTTCGTTCTCTATACCCAAGGCTTTTTTGATTAAGTATGTCGTCTTGCCAGATCCAGCAGCGGCTATCAATAATTTATTTCTCATTGGTAATGGCTTCAACAATATAATCTGGATAACTTATTGATTCTTGCGCATCGAATATTTTTAAAGCACAAGTCGTTTTGTGTTCTTCCATGTAATTACCGATATCTTTCCCATCAGGATATTTACTTTTGTCAAGTTCTAATATTTTCCTTAACAGATCTAAATCGTCCTTGTTTGCTTTTACTAGTTGTGGCTCTAGTGTGTAATTTTGCTCGTCATCACTTGCACAGATTTTAATCAACTTGGAATCTTTATAGTCTTTATATTTCTTTGTAATTTTATTTGCATAATCCCCATCGTTATCAGTTACCACTATCACTTTTTTGCTTATTTTTTTTGCGATCTCTAAAAACCGGAGGAAAGATGTCCCGACAGAAATAACATCAACTTCACCTTCAATGGGTAATTTTCCATATTGATCTTTGTATGCTCTTTGGACGATCAATTCGTCTGAAGGACCCTCAACGAGTATTGCTTTTTTGCACAGGACCATTCTTAAAGTGTCATAGCCCGCAAGTTTTTTAAAAAAATTATGGGTTGATATTTCAAGATTTTTTAACTTAACCGTAGATCTCTTATCGTTTGATAAATCTTTATTTATCAAAATCAAACTATCTAAGCCTAGCTTGTTAGCCACATAACTGCTGTGAGTGGAAATCACCAACTGCTTATCATCATGGTTTGTGTTAACAAAATTTATTAAACTGTTGAGTTTTGAATGAGAAAGGTGGTTTTCCGGTTCTTCAAATAAAATAATGCTTGCCTGCTCAGCTTTTTTATGACTTAGTGCTAGTTTTGTCTTAACAACACTTTGTTCACCTCTACCGATATTTTGAAAGGGTATATCGTCAAGGTAGGTTGTTAAGGAAGTTTCCCATGCATTTTTTGTAGATACATCCACAGATAGCTTTACTTCTTTATCAGAAACCTGCCTCTGAGACAATTCTTTATTAATGTTATCGATCGCTTCATCAATTGAAAATGCGTCAACCATCTTCCTGTGAGCAAGCGATGCCTTTACCTTTATTTCGTCACTTAACGAGTCACGAATTATACGAGCAATGTAAATGTCTGAACCATTTTTTCCAGTATTAGCTGATGAGTCAATGGGTGCTGCTTTAATTGGTATAATTTTGGGAGTTATTCTGTCATCCCTTGCAAATGAGGACCAAGAGAATTGATAAAACTCTATGGGTAAGGATGCTACTGGCTCTCCTGAATCTAAAAGTATTTGGTATTCTTTTTTGTATCTTTCGTCAAAAGAAATTTTGAATTGAAGCCCACAAGCAGGTTTATGACTAGAATTTAAAGTTCCTGTAAACAATCCTTTTAGTGATTCGTCTTCGATATTAAAATACAATTCAATTGTTATGGTTGGTGGCAACTCTTTTTCATCGGTTTTGAGGCTTTGTAAATATTTTGAAATAACTTTACTATTAAACAAAGCTTGAGTAAGCTCTGAGCTGATGTATTTTCCATATATCCACCCAGACAATGCAAGATTGATTGCTTCTAAGATAGTTGACTTTCCCGCTTCATTATCGCCAACTATAATATTAAGCCCCTGATTTAAATTAAGATCAAATGTGCCTTCGAAGCATTTAAAATTCTCGATGTGTATCTTGGATATATGCATATTTTATTAGTTCCTGTTATTCACCTGAAATATTAAAAAATCTCTCAAAGAATCTTGTTAGTTTATCTAACACACTTTCACGCTTTTTACTTCGTTCACCAGTGGGTGAGAACCGAGATACAGGTGGTAATATTTTTGTGATAGCAGTGCCGGTTGTCGCTACATTACCATTGCGGAAGGCGTTTTTAATAAATGCATACGTAGCATCATGATCGAGGTTTTCACTTATAATGATTTGCTCAAGCTCTTCAACTTTTTTGCCTTCAACAAATTTGTGCCAGTCATCATCAACAACGGAATGAACATCGAGGGTAGAAATAAATTGGTTAATAAGATCCTTCTTGTTTCGCAACTCCACGCTTGAGTCTATAGCCTTATTGATATCCAATAAAATCTCTCGATTTTTGGTATGATCCTCGTGGTATTTTTTGATCAACCCCAATATATAGTCGATGTTGATATCTACCTGTTTAATCAGCTCCATCTCAAACACCACATCATCATTGACATTTTCTTTGTTACTTCCCACGTCTTTTCGGAATTCGTTATAAATATCGATATAGGCACTGTGGTAATCTTGTACATCACGCTCAGTCAGAATCTCATTGCCCGCAAACTCATCAAAGGTAGTCAGGATATTGCGGACTCGCAAAATTGCTCCGTACAATCTAATGAAGTCTTTTTGATCTTGCTCACCAATAACTCTTTCCCCAACAGGAAACCGCTCCTGAAGCTCTTTGACTAAACTTTCATATCCGCGTACATCTTTTTCACCATCTTTGTAGCCATGATAATAATCAGCATAAGCCTTTAAAAGCACAATGCCGCTAGCTTCTTTGTCGCCAAAGAGTGAGATAGATTCATTAGTGGCCTTTTCGAGATTGCGGAAGCAAATAATATTTCCAAAAGTCTTGACACTGTTGAGGATGCGATTTGTGCGAGAATAAGCTTGCAAAAGTCCATGTAAGCGTAAATTTTTGTCTACCCACAAGGTATTAAGCGTGGTAGCATCAAAGCCTGTCAAAAACATGTTCACCACAATTAGAATGTCAACTTCTCTATTTTTTACCCGCTCACTGACATCTTTGTAATAGTTTTGAAACTTATCTGACGAAGTATCGTACGAGGTACCAAACATCCGATTGTAGTCGGCAATTGCACTATCCAAAAAATCTCTTGAGCTCACGTCAAGTCCACTAGTATCCTCGGAATTTTCATCGATCATCCCATCAGCATCTTCATCATTCACCCCGAAACTATAGATTGTCGCAACTTTTAGTTGTTTATCGCTGGGCAAATCAGTTAATTGCTTCTTGAATTCAGCATAATACTTCTTAGCAACCTCAATAGAAGACACTGCAAAGATGGAATTAAAGCCTGCCAGCCTGCGATCCTGTAATTTATAGAAACTATTGCGTTTGGTTTTTTGATCAAAATGTTCTCTGATGTAACCAACAATGTTAGTCAGTCGCTCAGGAGCAGCTAGTATAGCCTCTCGATCAATATCGCTCACCTTTTTGTCTTCAATATTCTCCGCTTCACGAACAGTTGAGACATAATCCACCTTAAACGGCAGAACATTCTTATCAGCAATCGCGTCCACGATGGTGTAAGTGTGCAATTTCTCTCCAAATGCTTGTTCCGTTGTCTTTAAATCTGGGCGACCGCTGGATGAGGCGTTCTTGGCAAAAATCGGTGTACCAGTAAACCCAAACAAATGATAGTTCTTAAATGTCTTGGTAATGGCAGCGTGCATGTCGCCAAACTGTGAGCGGTGACACTCATCAAAGATAAGTACTACATGGCCATCAAAAATAGTATGTCCGTCATTTCGTCCAATGAACCGATCAAGCTTCTGAATTGTGGTAATGATAATTCGAGCATTTGGGTCCTCAAGTTGTTTTTTGAGAATTGCAGTACTTGTATTACTGTTTGCTGCACCCTTTGCGAACTTGTCGTATTCTCGCATGGTCTGATAGTCCAAGTCTTTACGATCAACAATAAAGATGACCTTATCAATATGCGACAACCTGCTTGCAAGTTGTGCAGTTTTAAAGCTAGTAAGTGTTTTGCCTGATCCAGTGGTATGCCAAATGTAACCACCTGCTTCTACAGTTCCTAGTTTTTTATAGTTTGAACTTACTTCAATTCGATTAAGGATTCTCTCAGTCGCGACTATTTGATACGGTCGCATTACCAGAAGCAATCGATCAGTTGTAAATACACAATAACGAGTTAAGATATTTAGAAGTGCGTGTTTAGCAAAAAAAGTCTTGGCAAAGTCCATCAAATCTGTAATTGGTCGATTGGTGGCATCTGCCCACCAGCTGGTAAATTCATAACTATTACTCGTTCGTTTTCCTTTTTTTATTGAGCCTTCATTGGTGTCCTTAATATGTTGTGATCGAGTAGTGTTACTGTAATATTTTGTATGTGTTCCATTCGTGATAACAAATAATTGCACATATTCAAAAAGTCCAGATGAAGCCCAGAAACTTTCTCGGTGATATCTGTTAATCTGATTGAATGCTTCCTGGATAGCTACTCCACGGCGTTTGAGCTCTATGTGTACTAGAGGCAAACCATTTACGAGGACGGTGACATCATATCGATTGGAACGTTGACCATCTGCTGTGGCGTATTGATTAATGACTTGCAAAATATTGTCATGAATTGTGTCTTTTTTAATGAGATATACATTTTTAACCGAGCCATCATCACGAGTAAGGTTTTTGATGTGGTCCTCTTGAATTGTTGCTGTTTTATCGGCAATGCTTTGATTCGGATTTGCTAGTTCACCAGCAAAGAAACGTTCCCACTCATTATCGGAAAAGGTAAAGGCATTTAATTTTTCCAACTGCTTGCGGAGGTTGAGAATGAGATCATTCTCAGTATTTATAGTTAGATATTCATATGCCTGAAGCTCAAGTTGTTTGATAAATGCTTTCTCAAGTTCTGCCTCACTCTGGTAGCCAGCGTCTCGTAGCATTTTGGCATCAGGTACATATTGTGACACCACAGTGCTTTCTGAGTTTTGTGCGACTATGTTGTAGTAAGTTTGTTTATCTGGCATATTCATTAAAAGTTAACAATTTATTTCGATAATACCCGTATTGCGTTCGACGTGCTTTAAGCTCTTCTGGTAGATCAATTGAAATGTCATTGAGTAATGCATTATATTCATCAAGAATTGTCACTACTTTATTCTGTTCCTCAAGTGATGGGATTGGTATTTTGAACTTTGTAAATTCTTCTTTTGTTATTGTTTTTATAGTGCTACCGCGAGCACTATCCTTTTCAATAGCAAATTTTTTTTCTAGTTGATAAGCAAAATATTTTTTATTAATTTTTATTTTGAATTTCTCGAAAATTGCTAAAGTCCTATCTACATAACAATCATATTGTGTAATTGCAACACGACCTATACTTCCTTGAAGAGTTACTAATACTGTGCCTTTTGGAACAAAAACACTCATGGGTTGCGCCAATTTTGAGATTTTACGCTTAGTGTTTTCTACGAGACTCATTTTTTTATCTACATCAGCAACTTGAACGAAGGGCATTGCGTGCTCGCCGTTATACCATCGACTTTCGCCATATGGTTGTGGGAATGATCCACGTCTATACTCAGCTATATCACCCAACCTCATCCATTTAGCGCCATCACTTTTTGGAGTTAGAAGCTTTTTTCGATAGTGCTCATATTGACTTATTCTCGCTTCCAGTTCAGTTTCCAGCTCAGCTTCCAATTCTGTTTCTAATGCCGTAAAACTATTAAGAATAGTGACAATCTCTTTCTGAATTTCAAGTGGGGGAAGAGGAATTTTTATCTTCGCTAGATCTTTTGCAGATACCTCAATTACCTTAGTTCCTTTAGCAAACTTTTTCATTTGATCAAAAAAATACTGAGTTCGAAAAAAATAACCCATATACATTGGGTTCTGGTCATGATTAAAAATCGTAGAGTGTCCTCCTGTAACAATTTCTTCTTCGCCAAGCCAAACGACCGCTTTACAGACATCCTCTATATTTTCACTTGTGCATGCAATTACTAAGTCATTCTTATTAACCTTCTTTAATTTATTTGCTAGCTCTTTTGAAACGAACGACTTAGTTGTATCTGTATAAATTCCGTAGTATGTATATATTTGACCGTAATGTATACAACCAACACCGCTCTCTGTAAAGTCTTTTTTTTGCAGACCACTCCCCCTGGTAAAGGATCCTATTTTACCCAACTCTTTATATTCCACACCATCGGGACACAGCTTTGTGATTAATTTTTCTATTTTGCTCTGTTTGTTATTCATATGCTTACTTTTAACCTTCGATATCTGCCACAATCGCGTCGATAGCTGTACGAAGTTTGTTTTGCTTAGCAACGATATGAGCTATTTTCGTGCTCAACTCTGTAATATCCACAACCTCTCGCGTGTCTTCTTCCACAACATAATTCGAAACGGTGATATTATAGTTGTTTTCGGCAATGGTCTTGTTATCTACAAGCTTAGTAAAATATTCAATATCTTCACGGGCACTGAATGATTCTAGAATCTTTAGGCGATTTGTCTCGCTTAGTTTATTCTTATTGCCGCTACGTACAAACTCGGCAGATGCATCAATGAAAAGAGTTTTGTTATCTTTCTTACTTTTTTTAAGTACAATGATGCATGTTCCAATCGTCGTGCCAAAAAAGAGATCGGGTGGCAACTGAATAACAGTATCAATGTAATTATTTTCGATAAGATATTTACGAATCTTTTGCTCAGCACCGCCACGGTAAAGTACTCCTGGGAATTCAACAATAGCTGCTGTGCCGCTTGTAGAAAGCCATGAAAGCATGTGCATGGTAAAAGCAAGATCCGCTTTGCTCTTTGGGGCAAGTACTCCAGCTGGTGAAAAACGTGGATCGTTTATAAGCAGCGGATTGGCATCACCCTCCCATTTAATGGAATAAGGAGGATTGGAAACAATAGCGTCAAATGGCTCATCGTCCCAGTGTTTTGGATCAGTGAGAGTGTCACCGAGAGCAACATCAAAGTTGTTGTAATTAATGTCGTGTAGAAACATATTTATACGACAGAGATTATAGGTAGTGAGGTTAATTTCTTGTCCGAAAAATCCTTGTCGAACGTTTTCTTTTCCAAGTACTTTGGCAAATTTGAGAAGGAGTGAACCAGAGCCACAAGCTGGGTCATATACTTTGTTTACTTCCTTCCTACCTATGGTAGTTATCTCAGCAAGGAGTTCACTCACTTCTTGTGGCGTGTAGAATTCACCACCAGACTTACCAGCGTTTGAGGCATACATAGTCATTAAAAATTCGTACGCATCACCAAAGGCATCAATGGTATTGTCTGAGTAATTTCCAAGTCGAAGACCGCCAATTGATTCCAATAATTTGACTAACTTTTGATTCCGCTTTTCAACAGTGTTTCCAAGTTTGCTTGAGTTTACATCTAGGTCATCAAATAATCCCTTGAGGTCATCTTCGCTGTTAGCACCTTTTGCAGACTTCTCAATATTATGAAAAATAGTGGAGAGCGATTCGTTGAGATTTGTATCATTACGAGCTTTTTTTAGGACATTTGTAAATAATTCACTTGGTAAGATATAAAAGCCCTTTTCCTTTACAGTATCTGTTCTACCAAACTCGGCTTCTTTATCAGAAAGCATGGCATAATCAAAATCTTTTTTACCAGCACGACGCTCGTCGGTGTTGATGTAGCTTGTTAAATTTTCACTAATAAAACGGTAGAAAAGCATGCCAAGTACATATTGTTTAAAGTCCCAGCCATCAACACTACCTCGTAGATCGTTGGCGATTTGCCAAATTGCACGATGTAGTTCAGCTCGTTCTTGTTCTTTAGTCATATCTGAAAAATTATTTTTTGCCATAATTATTTGCTTTTCTGGTTAATAAACCTCTCAATATCTTCTTTTTTATAACGCCTCACCCTTTTTACGCCTATTCGGATCGCTATAAGCACGCCTTTTTTATCCCACAACCTAAGTGTATTAGGATGGACTTTCAAGATCCTGGCCGCCTCACCCAGCGTTAATAGTTCTTCCATTGGTTTACTTACCATTAGATACTAATAGAATACATAATAATTTCATTTATTTCAACAGTTCATTATACCTTCAATCAGTCTTTTACACTTGTCAACATTAACGACCTAGCGATTTTCACCCCAGTTTTATAGTCTAAGAGCATAAATAAATCAGCCTAACGAATCTATCGGGGCTTGGGTTTCTCTATTTTTCCAAAAGTAGACGAACCTAAGCCCCTTTTTTGTTGGTCAACAACATCACTATGCCAAAACCCAAAGTCAAAGAAACTAAAATCACACCCCAGAAAAGATACCAGCCTACTGAGCGTGACGAAGAACTCTTAAAAAAATGGAAGGCTCGATTTAAGCGAGCTAAAGAGTTTCGTGAACCATACCAAGCAAAATGGCTGAGAATGTACAGGCTTTACCGTGCGTATCAACACAAACAGAATTACGCCTACAACACCCGCCTGATGCCCCCGATTGCCTTTGAGATTGTCAAAACAGTTGTTTCCCGCCTTGCTACTGCCAAGCGCAAAACACGAATAATACCTAGAGATAAAGGGGATGTTGAATCAACTTCTTTACTGTCCTGGGACGACTTGGTGAATTATGACTTTGACATTATCGAGTTGGCCAAGAAACTCCCCAACTGGATAGAGTCTTCAGTGTTGTATGGAAATGGGATAGTCAAGCTCGCATGGAAAATGAAAAGCAGGAAGAAATCTGATGGCTCGTTTAAAACTCTATATGATGACCCCACCATGATCTTGTGTGATCTTTGGGACTTTTTACCGGCTCCGGAAACAGAAGATCTTCAAGAAGGCTGTCCTTGGCTCATTCATCGGATAATAAAAACCAAAGAAAAAATCACCAAAGAAGAAGAAAGTCGTGGCGAAAATAACATTTATAAGAATCTGGAGTTTTGTGAATCTAAAGTCGTAGAGGACTGGAAAAAAGAGCGATATGAGATCAACACTAAAAAAATGTCACAAATTGACGGCGATATCAAAAAAGCTGACACCGGCGAGCAAAAAGTCTTACCGGTTAAAAATGATCAGGAGAAACAACTGGAGTTGTGGGAATGTTGGGACTATGAAGAAGATGAACTTGTAGTTATTGCCAATGGTGAAGTTGTTGTAAGAGATGATGAAAATCCTTACCTTGACATAAATGATGGGCATATTTTTGTTGACTTGCCTGATATGTCACTCCTTTGGGAATTCTGGGCTACCGGTCATGTTGAGCCAGTTGAAAGCACCATCATGGAGATTGCCGATCTTCGCAATCAACGAATGGATGATGTAATTCTGATGCTCGACCCTGTAGTCAAAATCCGCAAAGACACGGGTATTACCAAAAATGACATCATCTTCTCACCAGGTGCCGTGTGGGAACTCAGGAAAATGGATGATGTGGTGATTGAACGTCCTCCTGAAATCAGCTTAATGGGGCTCAATGAGGACAAACTCCTAAGGGATGAGATATCCAGAACTCTAGCTCTAGGTGAGTACCTGCAAGGTATGCCTAGATCGTCAAGCGAGCCACTTGGCAAGGTAGCAATGCTATTAGGTCAAAGCAATTTGCGACTAAGCATAAACGCACAAAATATTTCCAATGCGTTAACAACTGTGGCCAATATTCTTATTCAGCTAAATCGTGAATTCCTGAGTGAAGACAAACTCTATCGTATTGTGGGAAACAATGTTAATTTCAAAGAATTTAAATCTGAAGACAAGAAAGTCCATGTAGATGCGATTGTTGAAGTAGAGCCGGTGATACCGCCTGATAAACAAGCCAGACTAAATCAGATTTTGCTCTTATACGATAAATTCATTGCCCAAGACAAGCCTGACCCCAGCGATCCGGTGGGTATAAAACAATGGCTGGTTCGCAAACGAGCTTTGCAAAAGATGATTTTAGAGGAGTTGGATTTCGAACAATATGTCGATATTCTTCTTGGTCCCGAAATGACAGTAAAACAACAAGAGGCTGAAGAAACGCTTCCGAAAGAGGAAGTCGTTGCACCTGTGGCGCCTTCTAACGGCACTTTGCCTGCAAATACGGCCAAAGCACCACCTGTGGCAGATACGAACAAAATTAGAGAGCTAATCGGGAAAATACCAGGATTAGGGAAGATGCTCCAAAATTAAAGTAAGATATTCTTTACATATCTTACCTTATGCATTATTCTGAATATGGTCAGGTTCTTTAACATCCGAAGATCATCTAGACGCATGGAGGTGAAACTGTGCGTACACTTTCCTGGGGTCGTAAGACTCTAAGCCTAACGCTCGTCGCAATGCTGCTTGCAACCATGTTGCTTGCAGTCGCAGTACAACCAGCTCAAGCCTCAACCTGTTTTTCAGGACAAGGCTTTGGCTGGAGGGATGGACACCACTATGTGTGGTTTACAGTCAATATGTCCGCCAGTAACTGGGAGGTTACCGAACCTTGGTATGTACCAAACGCAAATCTCTGGGCATACCCGGATGGCAATGGATATGCAGAGGCGGGTTTTCCCTGGGTTGACGGGGTTCCGATTCCGTTCTCGCCCAGCGTTTACCAGCTCTGTGGATGGTCATAGCACTTAGTGCATAGCTCACGAAAGCAGTGAGAACTACGCTCTGAGTAGCTAACAAACTGGTAACACTTATTCATGCCTGACTGGGCAAACTACAACTGTAGAATTCCCGAATAAGTGTTACCTTTTTCTTTATTTGATATTCAGATCAGGTTAGAGTAATATGTGCTTAATAGTAAGGAAAATATGAAAAGTAAGACAATCACAACCTTAACATTAATCGCAGTAATTGTAGCTCTAGTCTTTATATTCAAGATCTACATGTATGATTCTACAAGAGATAGTTACTGTGTTACACAAACAAGACAGCAGTTTCCCGAAGAAAAGGGATCGCCAAGCGAAGAATGGTTTGAATATTATAACGAATGTTTAAACAACTTGAGTGTAGCCCAGGTATTTACACTTGTGTTCTCAAGTCCCCAGACTACAGAGTAGAAATGGTATGAAAAATGCAAAGCTGGTAGCTATAATCACAGTATTTATATTAGTGGGTGTTGTGGCTTACTGGATTTATCAAGACCATGTTGGCTCAAGTGGTCGACTTTATCCTAGTAAACAAAAAATGTGCGAGGAATTTGCTAAAAGCTACTTGCGCACAATGAAGAATGAGATGAATATTGACGACTTTGGCAGAGGGAATACTGATTGGGCTCGAGCAATTGCAATCGAAAGCGAGATAAATAACCTTTGTCAGCTAGATTTAACTGATGAAGCATTGGAGGGTTATTCCCCTAGTAACATTCAAAAATACTTAGACGACTACAGGCATAACTAAGTATTTTCTTGTTATCATTAATGGATGAATCAAAAAACACTTGCACTTCAAACAATCTCCTTGCTTATCAACTCAGGTGAATCAAAAAAAGCACTACAGAGATTAACTGAGTTCGAAAGGGAAAACTCTGATGACAAAAGGCTGGTATTTTATAAGCCTGGTTTTCTAGTTGATATAGGAAATGACCTCAGAGATGTAAAAGTCATTAGTGAGGGTATCAATGTTGGCGAGCAAACATTATTAAAAACAAACAATGATAAGACAAAGGCTTATCTCCACTACTGCCTGGCAAATGGGTACACATGTCTATATCAGCTTACTGAAAGAATGGGTGGTGCTGTGGTCAGAACCATACCTCAAAGCGGGAATCTTCTCAAGGCTAAACAGCACTTGCTTCAAGCCACACATAGTGAAATTGATGACTCAAGTCTAGAAATCCAATTATTGGTTAATCTGGGAAACTGCTTAGACACATTTGGTAGAGGGATTGAGGCAATTCACGCTTATGACAAGGCTCTTCGTTTGAGTAAAAACTTCCCAATGGCAGTAGCTAATAGAGCAAAGGCACTTCGTGGCTTTGCGGAGATTTCTGATAAATATCGACCTTCGATATATGTTATGGCTTACCAGGATATTAAATCAGTCCTAGATGATCCAAAGCTCGTACAAGTTGGTGGACTTGAAGCAAAAAAAGCATTTGAGCGTGAGCTTGCATATATCGAGTCTCGCTTTGAGGATAAATCCCTGCTTAAGAAAAAAATTACACACCCTCGCTATAACACCAATGGACTTACCAAGTTTGAAAAATACTACTTAGACTTCTGCAGTCAAGAAAGGCTGTTTCTGAACTTTCATATTCATGACGACTTTTGCGAAGCAGCAATTGAAGATCCTGTGTTCATCAGACTGATTACAAAAGTTGACGATAACGATACATTCTACATCTTTGCAAAACAACTCAACCAGATTAAGGAAGATTACGCCGTAGCCAGATTAAACTTGGTTCAATCCCAATATAAGCAAAAAGCCTTCGATAACATTAGCAGAAGAACCAGCTATGTCTACGCTTTGGACTATTCCCAATTTAATCTTTACATCGGTTTGCTGAAGTCAGCGTTTAAGGATGCCTTTAACATTCTGGACAAGATAGCCGTATTTATTAACGACTATTATGACTTGGGACTCAAAGAAAATAACATTTATTTTGTTACTGCATCCATCTGGGAAGATAAAGGAATTATCAGGAAAGAAATACTTAACTCTGAAAACTTAAGTCTTTATGCTTTATACGATATTTATCGGGACTTTAAATCAAACAGATATCAAAAAATGAAGCAAATCAGAAACGCTCTCACTCACAGAAGGCTGATTGTTTTCGATTCATTAATTACAAGCGTTGATGATAAGACCGATAAGCACAACATCGATTCTGATACTTTTTTTCAGGAAACACTAGATCTGATGCGTCTAACTAAGGCAACAATTATTTACTTGATTAATTTTGTTAATACAGAGGAAGAAAAGAAAAAGAAAGCGAATGGAAAGTTGATATTGGATATGCCGGTGGATACGTCTCAGTTTCTGTAAGACTTTTCCGTTGATTTTTTATATAATCTAGGTACATCCTATGGAACAAAAAGCTGATCACACTATGGAGAGAGAAACACCTACAACCCTACACGCCCTGCGCAAAGATAACCAAACAGAAATTTTGGGGCATTTTTCTCCTGACCAACAGCAGGAAATTCAACATAGACAGCAAATTCTCTCCTCCTTGGCATACTTTATTGGTAAAGACTTTCAAATACCTGTTGAGCTAAATAAACCTGGTGCTGGCTGGCATTGGGACTTTGGTAAAAATATTATTCGCATCGACCCCAAAGATTTACTTGAAAAAGATATGGACTACCTGCGTTTTGTTATTTCCCATGAAGGTGGTCATAGGCGTGTTTCACGAACAGAGGATATTCCCACCGAAACCTGGCAAAAGCCTGGCTTCTCTTTCATGATGAACGCAATTGAAGACCCCAGAACAAATAATTTTGTAGCTGAAGCTTATCCCCGCTTCCGTGATCAGATGGATATTGCATATCAGGAAGATCTTGATTTTGAGGGTAAAACAAAAGAAAAAGCCCAGGATCAGTTGGGCTATACCCCACGATTTATGCAAGCCGGTTTTGAGTACATTCGTCAATGGTACAGAGAAACTCAAGGCGAAGAATTGGGAACTTTGAGCGAAGACTTACCGGAAGAAGTAAAAACTGTAGTTAACCAGACCTTGGAAAGTGCGCGGGATTCTTGGTTGCGTTACCCTTCAAAACAGGAGGCTGATGAGAGTGAAGAACTAATCATAAGGTATGCCAATGTTAGTTATGAGATCAACAGAGATGAAGTCTGGCCAAAATTCCAGAAACTGGTTGAGGAGGATATGCAAGACCAGGAAATGCAGGAGTTTATGAAAGATATGCAGGGTGATGGGGAAGGTGATGGACAACAAGGACTCCCACAAGAACTTTCTGATTCACTTACAGAGGATGAGCAAAAAGAATTAGAAGAAGCGATACAAAATGCCCAGCAAGGAAATCAAACTGGTTCGGAAGGTACCGGCCAATCTAAGGCAATTGATCTTGACTCTCTTTCTGAAGGTCTTAAACAAAAAATTAAGGATTATATTGATTCTCTACCAGAAGATGTCAAACGGGAGTTAGCAGAGAAAGCACAGCAGGCTCTGCAGGACTTCGAGAGTGAAGTAAATGAAGAATTTGAAGGAAAGCTATCAGATAATCCAGAAAAACTAGCACAGCGCGGTGAAACTACTGAAAGTCAAAAAAAAGAGTCAAGACAGGAATCAGAAGATGAAAGTGAAACTGAGAACCGCCCAGAGCAAACTGCTGACCAAAAACGATTTAAAGACTTGATAGAAAAAGCCTTGCTTGGAGATGAAAATACTTATGAAGAATATCGTCGCGATGTACTTCCCTTGATTGACACGCTTGAGTCTGACTTGCGAGAAATTTTTGTAGCCAGAAGATCTCAAAAATGGCAAACAGGGTTCAAATCAGGAAAGCGCATTGATATCAAAAGAAGAATGCAGGAAAAGGCGCTCGGTGTCTCTGCTGTCGAAAGCAAAGCCTGGCAGAAACGGGAGATTCCCCAGGAGAAAGATTATGCTATTAGCCTGCTAGTCGACTTATCCGGTTCGATGCAAGGTCAAAAAATAAGAGAAACATTCAGAGCGGCAGTTGTGCTCGCTGAGGTGCTTAACAGACTCTCAATCAACACCGAAATTCTTGGTTTCAATGACAGGCTTTATGAATACCAACCATTTGGGCAAGACATGAGCCGTGAGGTAAGAGAACACATGGGTGGAATTTTACAAGAAGTAAATACTCCCGCTGCCAGATACAATGATGACGGCTGGGCAGTCCAGCAAGCTTCAGAACGACTTGCCCGACAAAAATCAGCAGAAAAATTTCTATTTGTGCTTTCAGATGGTCATCCTGAAGAATCGGGTGCTCATTCAGGACCTGAATATGAACTAGGCAAAATGGTTACTCAGATAATGGAAAATACGGACCAAAAACTAATTGGTTTGGGAATTGGCCCCGGCACAGACCATGTCGGTCGGTATTATCCAAACAGCGTAGCTAATATCGGAGTGCGTGAAATGTCAGTAAAACTAGCCGAGGTTATTAGAGAGGTAATCGCCAATTATGACACTTTTTAGTATACTATGCATAATATATGACAAATACAATTAAAGATTTTCTAAAATACGCAAATTCTCAAAAAGAAGTCTCATTAATGATTGCCAAAGATGATGACGAACTTGAAAGCTTCACAAAAAAATTGAGTGAGGCTGAGTTCAGACAAGCTGTTGACACATCTGATTTGTTTAAACAGATTACAAAAGTCTCAAAGTCTTTTGTAGTCATTAAAGACATTTTGCCTAAGGATCTGTACGATTTTGCAGTTCAGTACCCTACCGGACAAGTAGAGATTTACGATAAGTTTAATCTTAAATCTCAGACAGTCACTCCGGTTTATAAAGACGTTACTGTTGTTTATGTATTAACTAAAACTGCCCTTAAAAAAACCCAAGAGTCAGGATTTGGGTTTCTTGAATTAGCAGGTATAACATATCAAGCTTAAGAAAAAACTATGCCAGACGAATCTATGGAAAGACATCAATTTACGCCACCACCAGAGTATCCTGTTGAGGAAACTCATGAAACTGTAGCTTACCTGGGTGTACGCTTACCCAAAGCTCAGAATGACGAGGGGCGTTTTGTACCCAGCCGTGAACAATATGCTGACTATATTAACGATAAGTTTTCGCTGGGATTACAAAAAGATATCGCGGTCAGCTGGCTACAAGGAGATCCGATATTAATTGAGGGCGGAACCAGTATTGGTAAAACCACTACTGTCAGAAAAATGGCTGCTGATCTGGGTTGGGAAGTCCACTACGCCAACTTAAACGGAGCAACCGACGTCGAAGATTTAATGGGCAGATACATCCCCAATCCTGATAAAAGAAGCTCTGACGATCCTGAGTATATATTTGCAGACGGAAAAGTTACTTCAGGTTTAAGACAGGAAGACGGCAAAGTTAAGGTTATTATTCTGGACGAGTTTAATTCGGCCGCTCCTAATATTGTGATCCGTCTTCATGAAGTTTTAGATGCGATAAACCGTGGCGAGTCAGTTGTGCTATCAGAAGATGCATCGGAATCTATTCCTGTAAACAAAGAAACTACTAAAGTGGTTGCACTCATGAATCCACCAGGGAAAGGCTATTTCGGTCGTGAACCACTGGATCCTGCGCAACTTAGGCGCTGGGTGTATCTCAAAGCACCTTCTGAACTGCCTGATGATACGTTCTCATACTCTACTGATGCTCTGTTTACTCTGGCTCCTCAGGAAGAAGGAGTTTCTCAGGAAGACTTTCTGGTTTCACAGGATTATGCACTCCAGCCGGAGCAATTACAGGAAATCCCTGGTATTGAGTCAATCCTAGGAAAATATAAAGAATTCCACAAAGCTGCAAAAGAGCTGGTTAAAGGCAGAAGAATAGCTGCAGATCAACCCCAGCCATTTACTTATGATGACAGAATGGAACCAAGGAGAGTCAGGGACTTTATTTTGCGGTTTTATAATGGCGATGTAAACGAAACTTTCCAATCTGCCCTGCGATATTACTATTCAAACAAGCTTGACTCTGATGTTGACAAACAAAAATTAGAAGAACTTATTCGCCACGTAGAGTATATTGCTCCGCAGAATGTTTCCCCAAGGCGAGGTTTTGACCGTAGCTCTACTGCAGTACCTGAAAGACAGAGAGCAACCGCTGAAGTATCTCAGGAACATGATGCTTGGAGTGAAACTCTAGGTACAAATGTAGAAGTTCCTCCATTGCCTGCTGAGGTTACTCCAGAAGTGCAGCGAAACCTGGAAAAACTTGGATTTGAATTAAGATATATTCCTCGGCTTGATATGGGCTCATTAGACGAACTCCAAAGAAACGGTCAGGAGAAATTTCTTGACGAGATCCAAAGTCGTTACCCTAACTGGCGTCGATATGAAACCTTATCCAGTGAACAAAGAGAAGATCACAGAGTCGGAAGAAATCTGGAAGAGTGGTTTTGGGGATTGGCAAAGGACGGAAGAATGGACTTCCCTCGGCTACCAGGCACTTGGGTGGCCGTAGAAACTATGCAGAAGCCTCCCTATGGGGAACATTACGACAAAACTCCAGTAAGCGAGGGTTTGGGACTTGAAGATCGTTTTAGTGTTTCTTGGGACGATGCTCACAGGGCAATTGAGAATAACAAAAGTGAGCTTTTGAGGGAAATTGGCTTACCGTCTTCAGCTGAAGTGAGAATGTTAGAAGCCGTTGAATGGAACTTACTTGCCAATCGTGAAGGCTGGGGTTCTACCAACACCTATGAATGGACGAATACTGAAGCACGTGGTGGCGGCGTTTCTCACCGTGTCATTGTTGGCGACTCCGTCAATGGTGGTGCCGCCCGCGCCTATTGGGGTCGTCCGGCGTACTCGAATGGCTACCTTGGTTTCCGTGTCGCTGTAGTTCTTGGAACTTGATCTCTTGAATTCTTGGTTCTTTTGGATTCTTGTTACTTGGTCCCTTGACCCGCGAAGCGGGTCGATTTTGTCGAAATTTTCATATGTCTTCACAATATGTAGACTATAGATAGCATTTACCCTTGATTTTAGACACTACTCTTCTTTATACTTCATCTTAGATTTTGTTAATGAAAATACGGGTACGCTTGTGTTTCGCAAAGTCGCTCTTCTTTAGAGCTAGACCAGAGTCCTTATGGTTAAGGCTGTAGGGAGCGTGTCGATAAAGGAGGGATAAAACTACTTGCTTACTTTTGAAGGTCTCAGGGAAACTAGAGCCGATTAAAATACAGGAGAGAGTTCTTAAGCAATTAAGGACAATCTTGGTAAAGAGTAAAAACATAAAATAGTACATTAAAGAAACCAGTGGCAACAATGAAGGGCTTAATATCCTTTCAGGAAAGAAAGTAAGCAACGCGAAACGTGATGACGGCGATTCTAACCGTGTCATTGTTGGCAACTCCGACAATGGTGGTGCCGCCAACGCCAATTGGAATCATCCGACGAACTCGAATGACAACCTTGGTTTCCGTGTCGCTGTAGTCTTATCTCAACCTGCACAAATAAACTGTACCAAGCCAGAGTCAGGAATTATAGGTGGATGCTTTAATCCAGCCACCAAGCATCCTACCTATTTCCTGTAGTTTGGACTCAAGAAGGAGGTAGTTTTTGTTATCAATAATCTTTAAATCTTTACAACAACGTATGAGTACTTTAAGAACATCGAGTTTAATACTAGCACCCTGTAGAGTCGGCACTTTTTCAGACTTTGAAAGCTGGCTTGCAGTGACAATATCTTCAATCAGCCCCAGCATACCATTTTCAATTTTCTGCCCGATAGAGTACCGGTCTTTTTTAGGAAAATGAGCTACAAGTTGATAAAAGAATTTGTAGAGCTCGTATGTTTTATGAAAAACCGGTATGTCTAAATTAAGCCTGCCCGGTTCAAAGCTTTTATGAGAATCTGGCATAATAATTACAATGAGATTATAACACTTGAAAACTTGTTTCAGGCATGGGAAGAATTCCTCAAGGGTAAAAGGAGCAAAGCTGATGTCGAGATATTCGGGCGAAATTTAGAAGATAATATCTTTACTTTATATGAGGATCTTGAGAAAAAGGTTTACCGTCATGGAAATTATCAGGAATTTTATGTCAGAGATCCCAAGGTTCGTCACATCCATAAGGCATGTGTAAAGGACAGGGTGGTTCATCATCTCACAAGTAGCGTGCTGGAGGAGATTTTTGATCCCACTTTTTATCCTCACTCCTACTCATGCAGAAAGAATAAAGGCACGCACAAGGCTGTCCAGACATTTATAAAAATGTCCAGAAAAGCCAGTAAAAACAATACCTCAAAATTACTGATTTTGAAATGCGACATCAAAAAGTTTTTTGCAAATGTTGATCACGAAATTCTTATTAAGTTGCTCAGAAGAAGAATTAGTGATAAAGACTTTATTAATCTTTTAACAGAGATAATCACCAGTTTTAAGTCACTTAATCAAAATTGCGGAATGCCCATAGGTAACTTAACGTCACAACTTTTTGCCAACATCTATATGGATCCCCTAGATCAATTTGTGAAACATAATCTCGGAGTTAAATACTACATACGATATGCCGATGATTTTGTTGTTATGTCAGACAGTCGCAAGTATTTGGAAGAAATTCTTTTACAAATGAAAAGTTTTCTTGATACAGAATTAAAACTCACCTTGCATCCAAATAAAATACATATTGTTGATTATTACCTTGGTGTTGATTTTTTAGGATACGTGATTTTTCCAAAATACATTCTGCCTCGAACAAAAACAAAAAGAAGGATTTTTAGAAAACTAGAGGAAACATCCCAAAAAATAAGAGATGGTATCCTCCCTCCGGAGGCACTCGAGCAGGCTCTTCAATCTTATCTAGGACATTTATCACATTGCGATAGCCACAAACTGTCTCAAGAAATAAAAAACCACGCCCTCTTTTTTCAGACTAATTAAAAAATGAATAATTCTTGCATTTCGACTTTAAGAGCTTTGGCCAGCCTGTGAATATTATCTAGGGAGACATTTTGTTCTCCCCTTTCAACCGAGCCAATATATGTCCTGTGAATGTCGGCCTTAAAACCCAACTCTTCCTGGGACAATTGAGCTTCCTTTCTTAGGAATCTTAGTCGTTTGCCGAATTTTTTTCTAACATTATATTTTGGCATATTACCCTTGACTAAAAGAGTAGTTTTTTGCAGACAATAACTCTACAGACGATAACTAGCATTTGTGCTACAATTAGCCCTGAAATGAAGAAAAATATGGCTATAGAATTTTATGAATTCAGCCCGATTGAAGGCATTAGTGATGAGGCTCTTCTCAAGGCTGTTAAGAAAGCCCAATACAGCTTTTTCAGAAAGCAAGATGGCTTTATTGGATGTGAAATTCTTAAATCAGGGAAAAACTGGGTGAGCATTAGCTACTGGAAAAATGTTGAGGTGGCTAGGAGAACACTCGATGAGTTCCTAAATCATTCAAGCAGTCTACCCTTTGTGCAAATGATATCTCCAAGCAGTGAACGTCGCTTATATATGCGACGGAAAATGTCCTCCAAGAAATAATCTCCTATTTAATCACCACAAACTGACACAAAGTTTATTGCCGTTTTAATTTCTCTTCACTAGACTGGACTCATAACGAAGTAAAGCCTAACGAAACAATCGGGGCTGTGGCTTCTGAATATACGCTAATAATGCGTGTGTTTAGAAGTTGCAGCCCTTTTTGCTTGGCTTTTCGGAAACTAAAGCTGAAACAAATATGAAGACACTTAACCAAAACATCCACACAGCTACCCTTCTTCCAATTGGAACTATCACGGAAACGACTGAAGCGACTGGTGTTGATACATATCTCAGTAATAGGCCAGCTTATGACTCCGGACTTATTGACATAGCCATTGGCGACCTTGGCGATCAAACCTCAACCAAAGTAAAGATTGAGGAATCGGACGCAGCAGACTTTTCAAGCGGAGTAAGCGTAGCGGTGGGTGGCGATGAAATTACTGTTTCAACTGATACCGGTTACAAAATGCAGATTGATCGCAAGAAAAGATATCTCCGAGCTGTTGTGACCATCGATGGCGGATCTTCGCCCTCTGCTGAAGTCTATGTCGGAGCATTACTATGGAACGCCCAACGACCGTTCCCATTCACTTAAAGGAGTAATTATGGAAAACGACCAAACTAACCAAAACAAAAAGCCTATGCCGGAGCAAAGCCCAAAAGAGCCTGCTCCTGAGACAAACACCTCAAATCAGCCAGATGAAGCTCAGACGTGGGACAAAGTTGATTCTCTCTTTACGGTAGCCAGAAATACTTATTTTCAGGGGCAGTCAACTTTCTTGGAAGTACTAGACAGCTTAATTGCTACCCTGCAGGACATGAGAGAAAACGAAGTTCGACCACTTGGTGGCCTTGGTGCACAGAAGAAAAGTATGAACTTAGAAGACCAGGAACAACCAGAGGAAGAAACACCTCCGGCCAATCCGAATCTATAAAAATGGCTAACAATATTGACGAGAAACTAGAACGTGGCCGAGCAGTTTGGGAAATGACCCAAACAGAAGGCTGGCACATCATCGAAAGCTTAGTCAATAAAGAAATTGAAATTGAAACCAAAGATCTACTGGATTGCCCAGTAGAAGAAGACCTTGAGCATAAGCAACTGATCAAGGCTTACAAAAAAGTTTTGAGTATGGTTGCAGGCGTTATTAAAG
>Ga0210057_1002069_pt1 | contig 29261 bp, 30 predicted proteins | sample CryGeyCG2114_010_2_FD_183968 | JGI IMG/M metagenome (GOLD analysis project Ga0210057, IMG submission 183968) | Groundwater microbial communities from aquifer - Crystal Geyser CG10_big_fil_rev_8/21/14_0.10 (SPAdes) (version 2) | ecosystem: Environmental > Aquatic > Deep subsurface > Groundwater ...
TTATTCTGTTTATCAGACTCAAAATAGAACTTACATAAGACTTTCGGAAATTCCAAAGATGCTACAACAGGCAACGATTGCGATAGAAGATAAAAATTTTTACAAAAATCAGGGGTTTTCTATTACAGGTTACTTAAGAGCAATTAGAAATATTGTTCTTCTTAAGGGTCTTTCCGGCGGATCTACTATAACACAGCAATTGGTAAAAAATGTTCTCTTGTCTTCTGAACGCACAATTCCACGTAAGATAAAAGAATTAATGCTCTCAATTCAGGTTGATAAAAAATATACAAAAGATCAAATTCTTGAAATGTATTTAAATGATGTGCCATATGGTGGTGCAAACATAGGAGTTGAGGCTGCTGCTGAATCTTATTTTGGTAAAAAAGTAAAAGATATAAACCTAGCCGAAAGCGCATTTTTGGCCGGTCTTCCTCAAGCACCAAGCGTCTATGCTCCCTTTTCGGGAAAGAAGTTTTATATTAAAAGAACAGAAGACGTACTTAAGCAAATGGTAAATGAAGGAATGATCAGTAAGAAACAAAAAGATCAGGCACTTTCTGAAATAAAAGCAAAGACATTTTCTCAAAAAGATACATCTATTAAAGCACCTCATTTTGTCATGTATATAAAACAAATTTTGGCAGATAAATTTGGTGAAAACGCAATTGATACAGGAGGTCTTCAGGTCACAACTACGCTTGATTATACAATTCAAAAAAAAGCAGAAGAGATAGTCAAAGAAGAAATAGATAAGCTTAAGGGGTTTAATGTCGGAAATGGTGCCGCGATTGTTTCAGATCCAAAAACGGGTGAAATTTTGGCGATGGTCGGAAGCAAGGATTATTTTGATACTGATAATGACGGGAATTTCAATGCTTCTTTATCAAACCGTCAGCCGGGATCATCCATGAAGCCAATTATGTATGCCACTGCATTTGAAAAAGGATATACGCCTTCAACGCTTGTCATGGATGTTAAGACAGATCTTCCTTCAAATGATCCCAAAAATCCAATTTATACACCTGTAAATTATGATGGTAAATACAGAGGCCCAATACAAATTCGTTTTGCATTGGGAAATTCCATCAATGTTCCCGCTGTTAAAATGCTGGCTAGAGTTGGTATAAAAGATGTTATGCAAAATGCCTATAACATGGGAATAGAAAACTGGCAGCCCACGAAAGAAAATTTGGCAAAAGTCGGTTTTTCTCTTGTTTTGGGGGGTCGTGAAACATCACTTCTTTCTGAAATCACGGCCTATGGAGTTTTTGCAACCGGAGGTATGCGACAGGATTCAATATCAATTCTTAAAGTTATAGACAGTAAAAATAATAAATTGTTTGAAGATAAAAAGCGTGATGGACAGAAAGTATTATCTCCTGAAATTTCTTTTCTTGTATCACATATACTTTTAGATAATAATTCAAGAAGTATGGAATTTGGTCCAAATTCGTGGTTGATTATTCCGGGTAGAACCGTATCTGTTAAAACTGGTACAACTGATGATAAAAGAGACAACTGGACAATCGGATATACACAATCATATGTTGTAGGAGTGTGGGTTGGAAATAATGATAATAGCCCGATGAATAAGGCAATCGCCTCAGGCGTTACGGGAGCGTCTCCTATCTGGAATAGAATTATGACTGCAGTTTTGAAGGGAAAGCCAGATGAAACTCCTATTAAGCCTGAAAATATAGTCGCTATGCAAATAGATGCTTTTGGAGGAGGACTGCCGGTTTCTGATCACCCCACGAGATCTGAGTATTTTATAAAGGGCACCGAGCCAACAAGTCCGGGATCAATTTATCAGAAAATAAAATTATCCAAACATGATTCAGGAAAACTTGCTAGTGAATGGGAAATAAGTCATGGAGAATATGAAACGAAAGATTATATTGTATTTAAAGAAGACGATCCTGCCTCAATTGATGGTAAGAACCGCTGGCAGGATGGAATTGATGCATGGCTTAGGGAAAAATATTCTGCCGCAGACTGGCAATACTATCCGCCTAGAGAAACATCTGATTACAAAGGATCTGAAGAATCAACAGCCGAACCAACCCCGACATTAACCCTTACTCCCTCTCCTACTCCATAAAAGGTATCGTTAATTAAATATTTTAAACTATCTTTGCTTGGAATTTTTGTCTTAGAACTTCGATGATTTTTTCTCTTATTTTTTCTACCTCTTCGTTAGTTAGATTTCTTTCTTTATGCTGATAGACAATATGAAAAGTTCTGTTATTTTTGTACATATCCTTTAAACCCACACTTTCTATAAGAATGCTCTGTTTTTTTATTTCACTGATAACTTCGCCGGTTTTTGTTCCTTCAGAAATTTCAATAGTGATGTCTTCAATTATTGGGGGATATTTTGGAATTTGCTTAAATATTTTACCGGGTTTTATTTTGTTTAATAGGTTTGAGAAACTAAGTTCAAATATTATTCCATCATTTACAATTTCTATACACTGACTTGGATCTTCATTTATGTTTAATTCTTCAAAAAGTCTTTCAAGAATTCCCTTTATTTCATAAAAGTTTTTTATATTTGAAACGCCGCAAAGCATATACTCTTCCCTAGCTTCATCAAGAGTTCGTCCAAGATAGACCTTTCCAAGTTCAAATAAATTTATTTTTTCAAAATTGGGTTTATTTTGGATGAGGGCTTTTAATAAATTTATTTTTAGAGTCGGCCTTAGATATTCAAATTCCCGGCTTACGGGATTGTCAACTCTTAATACTTTATCTGAATTTATATCAAAACTTGATAAATCTTTTTCGCTTATCAGACTATACGAATATATTTCTGAAAACCCGCTGGCTTTTAACAGATTTTTTACTTTTTCATCAATCAAATAATCTTTCGGATATGGAACTGTTTGAGTCGTAATCTCACCGATCGGAAGTGTTTTGGGAAAATTATTATAGCCATATAATCTTGCGACTTCTTCAATTATATCCTCTTCAATTTTAAGATCGTTTCTGTAAGTTGGAACTGTTATTTTGATTGAATCTTTGCCTGATTCATGAGGAGAAAGGTTTAATCTTTTTAAGATATTTAAAACCTCTTCTTTTTTAATCGATATTCCTAAAATTTTATTTAACCTTTCGTAGCTTAAATTTACTTTCCAAGGCGCAAAATCTTCTTTTTTAAGATCATAGAGATTACTTGATATTTCTCCGCCTGCAATTTCAAGAATAAGATCAACACATCTTCCTAAGGCCTCAATTGAACCGCCTGCATTTACTCCTCTTTCAAAAATACTTGATGCTTCAGAGCGAAGGCCCAGGGATTGGGAAACCCTTCTTATAAGAGTGGGTTTTTCAATCGGTATTCTTACGAAAATTGTTTTTGTATTTTCAAAAGTTCCGCTATTAAAGCCTCCCTTTATACCGCAAAGATCAATTATATTTTCTTCATCTGAAATAATTACAGCCCCTTGAGGTAAATAGTAGGAAAGCCCGTCAACGCTCTTGAATTTTTCCCCGCCCTTTGCCTGATGAACGCGCATTGTTTTTCCTTTGATTTTGTCGTAATCAAAGGCATGGATCGGATTCCCAAGCTCAAACATGACATAATTTGTAATATCTACGATATTATTTATTGGACGCTGACCGATTTTGATTAATCTATTTTTTAGCCATTCAGGTGAATCTGTTACTTTTATTCCGTCAATGATAATTCCGGTAAATCTTGGATTTATTTCATAATCATTTTGTATTTTTAAATGTAAAATTTTTTTAGGCGTGATATTTTCAAGTTCTGTTTTTATTTTTGGAAACTTTATCGGTTTATTTTCCAGTGCCGCAATTTCCCGGGCAATTCCTAAAATTGAGAGAAGATCTGGCCGGTTTGGAGTTATTTCAAATTCAAAAAGTATATCTTCATCAATTTTGGTTATTTTCTCGGTTCCTAGTCCCACTTCAGTCAAGCGCTCTCCCAAGTCATTGGGCTTAAGCGTTGTGTCCACATATTCTTTTATCCAAGATAAAGGTGCGATCATAATATTAAATATTAAAAATAAAATATAAAATATGGAAATTCATTTTGCTAAAACTGGTTTAAAATTCGTAAATCCGGATTTACCAAGAGACGAAGGTCGTCCATTTGATAACGAAGTGTTACCAGGCGGGAAAGACCTATGGCAAAAGCAAAACCGGATACTTTTTGAGAATCGAAACCCACTGCCTTTAATACATTTGGATGAATCATACCCGCAGGCATGATTTCACTCCATCCAGATTGCTTGCAGAAGCTACATCCTTTTCCTTTACAAACAGTACATTCGATATATGTATCAACTCCGGGTTCAACAAAAGGAAAATTAGTTGTAGCAAATTTAATTTTTGTTTTTTCTCCCATTAGTTTACGAAGTGCATAATCAATAGTACCAAATAAATCTGTAAGCCTGACGTTTGTATCAACGAGAAATCCTTCAACCTGCCAGAATTCGAAACCATGCGAAGCATCAACCTGTTCGTAACGGTAATTTTTACCGGGCACGATTACTCTTACAGGAGGTTTTATCTTTTCCATCACTCTTCCTTGCATGGCAGACATCTGGGTTCTTAAAATTATTTCACCGGGAGTTGCCTTGCTTTTATGCGTATCTAGATAAAGAGTCTGTTGGGTGTCGCGGGAGGGGTGGTCTTTGGGTATATTCAAAATTTCAAAATTGTAGCGGTCTGTTTCAATTTCGGGTCCGTCTGCCGCTTGATATCCAAGGCTTTTAAAAACATCAACGACGTCATAGATGACCTGACTTAAGGGGTGAAGATGTCCGATATCAGGTCTTATGCCGGGATTAGTAATGTCAATATTTTCCTTAAGAGTTTTTGATTGAGTTTTTCTAACTTGCTGTTCTTGGGTTATGATAGTTTCTTCAATAGTGTTTTTTACTTCATTTGCCAATCTTCCCATATCCGGTCTTTTTTCTCTGGGGAGTTTTACCAGTTCTTTAATAGCAAGAGTTAACTTACCGCTTCTTCCTAAAAATTGCAGTTTTATTTCATCTAGTTCTTTCTGGTCTTTTGCTTCAAGAATTAGCGAAACTGCAGAATTTTTAACCTGAATTAAATTTTCTTCCATAATTATAATAAGTATAGCTTTTACTCTGATTGATGTCCATTATTATAATTTGAAATATAGATCACTCCTTTTTGAGCTGGACAAACTACTGCTTTTTCTTCAAGATCATAAAATGGACCTGTCTCATTTTTGCAACCTTCTACAGTTGCATTCTTACATCCTCCGCATGGAGTTATATCATCAGAATTGGATATTGTCATTTCCGCAATTTCACGCCGAGCGACAGCAGGACTACCAACCCTTTTTAATGCTTGACACGTTATCTCATCCTCATTTTCTATTTGTGATTTAATTCTAGGTTTTCTATGTGCCCAATCCCATGCATCCAGTCCAATTCTTGCTGATCTATAATCTTCTGACATAAATGAACACCTCCTTAACTAAAAAACCTCCGCTTATCCACCATTCTTTTGGCGGGTCGGAGGCTGTTTTTAAATACAAAAATCAACCTCCGCTTAGGCGAAGGTAAAGTAAAACAAAAACCTGTCGGCCGACAGGCAGGATGTTTTATTTAATTTTTGCATATAAATATATTATCAGTTATTTTTTGCTGAGTCAACAATTTTTTGAAATGTTGGAAAATCGTTGACAATTAAGTCGTTAAGTATTTTTCGATCTAATTCTATGTTTGATTTTTTAAGTTTATTCATGAAATTACTATAGGATAATCCTTCTTTTTTCGCTGCTTCTCCAATTCTGGTAATCCATAAAGATCTAATATTTCTTTTTCGCAGTTTCCTTCCATGATAAGCATAGGCTCTTGCATGAAGCTCGGCTTCATGGGCTACCTTAATAAGTTTACTTTTTGTACCCCTATAGCCTTTTGTAAGCTTAAGGAGTTTTTTATGTTTTCTTCGTGATACTACTCCCCTTTTGATACGTGCCATATATTATGCTCCTAACATTTGTTTTATTTTCTTGGCGAAAGCTCCTTTAAGAACTCCTGGTTCTTTCTGTCGTCTTAATCTGCTTTTTGATTTATGCATTTTAAGGTGACTTTTGTACTGATGTGAAAAAAGCACCTTACCTGTTTTGGTTACTTTAAATCTTTTACTTACTGATTTCTTGATTTTTTTCTTTGACATCTTTTTTCCTTTCCGGAGAAAGAATTGCGATGAGCTGGCGTCCCTCGAAATGTCTCTCCTTCTCTATCTTTGAAACATGGAAAAGAGCTTCGGCTACTCTATCGATTATCTTTTCTCCAAATTCAGGATGTTGTATTTGTCTTCCTTTAAATTTTACAACTAATTTTACTTTATTATTGTCTTGTAAAAATTCTGTAGCTTTTTTAATAATGACTTGAAGATCATGATCATCCATGAAGGGTCCAAGTCTTAATTCTTTAGTTTCAGAACTTTTAGCTTTTTTCTTTTCTTCTTTTTTCTTTTTTTCCTCCTGATAAAGAAACTTATTGAAATCAATTATTTTGGCAACGGGCGGTTTTGCATTTGGTGCTATTTCAACCAAGTCAAGTTCGAGTTCTCTTGCTTTACTTAAAGCTTCGAATTTTGATAAAACTCCTATTTGCTTGCCATCGCTTCCCAAAACACGCAGCGTGTGGGCAAAAATACGCTCATTTGTTCTATAGTACTTTTTGGTTTCTGGTTTTTTTTTATGTCTTTTTATCAATTTCTTCTTTCAACCTTAGTAAGAATTGAGAAACTTTTATTTGTCCCAAATCGCGACTTTCTCTTGTACGAATAGAAATAACTAATTCTTTATTCTGAGTTTCTTTGTCCCCTATTATACCCATATAGGGTACTTTTTGTAAAGTAGCATCACGAATTTTGGCAGAAAGGGGTTCTGATCGGTCATCAAGCTTTACTCGAATTCCGGCATTAGTTAATGTCTGATAAATTTTTTGTGCAAGACCTAAGTGACGGTCTGCAATTGGAAGAACGATTGCCTGAATAGGAGAAAGCCACAATGGAAATGCTCCTTGATAATGTTCAGTCAAGATTCCGATAAATCTTTCTATTGACCCTAGAATTGCGCGGTGAACGATTACTGGGCGTTTCGGCTTGCCATCTTTATCGATATATTCGAGCTTCATCTTTTCTGGTATTTGAAAATCTAGTTGAATAGTTGCAAGCTGCCAATCTCGATCCTGAGAATCTTTGATTTGTATATCTATTTTCGGACCATAAAAAGCACCATCTTTTTCTTTGATGCCATATTTTACTTTTGCATCTTTCAGCGCTTTTTCTAAGTCTTTTTCTGCTTGCTTCCAAAGTTTGGCATCTCCCATAGCTTTATCTGGCTTGGTTGATAAATAGAATTCTGATGTAAAACCTAGAACTTTATAAAAGTTTACAACCAGTAGTAAAAGATCGTGAATTTCTTTTTGGATCTGATCAGGACGAACATAAAGGTGCGCATCATCAATTACAAATTGACGGACTCTGAAAAGACCTCCAAGGACACCAGACAATTCATTTCTGTTTAATATTCCAAAATCCATAAACCGAATGGGTAAATCCTGATAGCTTCTTGTTTTATTGCTATAAATTAGGCAAGCTCCCGGACAATTCATTGGCTTAAGGGAATAAGTCTCTTTTTCAATATCGAAATTAAACATATTCTCATTGTAATAATCCCAGTGACCTGATTTTTTAAAGAGTGAGCTTTTGACCATTACCGGAGTTGAAATTTCTTCGTATCCTTGCGGAACAAGTATTTGCCGGAGGAACTCTTGAAGAGTTTTATAGATCATCCAGCCTCTTGGGTGCCAAAAAACTGAACCCGGAGCATATTCATGGAAAGAATATAAATCAAGTTCTTGGCCAATTTGTCGATGGTCTTTAAGTCTTTTGGAGTCATTCATAGAAGACTATTTTATCAGCTGCGGGGTGTTTTGTAAAACATAATTTGTAACTTGAGCGGCAAAATTCCCAATATATGGAATGAAATTAATATGTTTTGAGAGAATAGTTAGAAGCGCTATGATAAAAGAAAGTCCTATTGTTGCTCCCACTGCCCATGCAATTCCACCAAGGAAATTATTAAACATAATTTGCTTTATGGATCTTGTTACTTTCTCATATCTTTCCATATTAAAAGTATAGCAAAATTTAAATGTCAATACTAATCTTTAGTAGTAGATTGTTTTTCCAGGATTCTTTTGTTAAAATTAAGAATCATTGGAGTTGTAGCTCAGTTGGTTAGAGCGTTGCATTGACATTGCAAAGGTCACAGGTTCGAATCCTGTCAGCTCCACCTCATAAAGTAAATTTCAGGACTGCATCAGCTCTTCTAAGGTTTTTCTATCAGGAATAAAAACCGTTACAGCCCTTCTGCTTCTACCGATTCCGGAAAGCATTACCTGAGGTTTGGTATTTACTTCTCTCCGATTATTATCAAGTCCATCGAAAATAACCACACTCTCAATTTCTCTAATTCCAGGAATTTCACCTTCTACTACCATCCCAATCTTCCTTAATGCTTCAAATTCTTGGTAGCCAAGATGATTTTGATCTTCTATATTTCTTTGCATAATTCACCTCCTTTTTGCAATAAAAAAACCTCCTTTTGGGAGGTCGGTGATTTATTGGTTTGGGTTTTTTAAATCATTACTCCTCCCACGCCTTGCTACTCCTTAATAAGGAGATTTGCAAGAATACAAGAGAGGAATTTCTTATTCATAAAATAAAGTTTAAAATGTTTATTAAGTTTTGTCAAGAGGATGATTATCCGACTTGAGTAGCAACTACCCGCTCATTTGATAAGCCGAAAGTTGTGCCGTGTTTTTCAAACATTGCCCAATAATTTTTCTTACCTCTTTTACTTTTCATAACTGAAAGCCATGCTTCTGAATCCTCAATCTTCATACGTGCTGATTTAACGACGGATAACATCCATTGAAAAAAATTCAAATGATAATCTCCGGGTTTTTCTATTCTTTGCTCAATTGTTAGTTCTTTAAATTCTACCGCAAGTTCAGCAGATGTAGCTGTAATTTTTTTAAGCTCAGCTAATATTTCCTCGATTTTAACCTTCAAGCCTTGGGTATTTTCGCTCACAGCTTGTGTTTCCCGATGCAGAACTTCCTTTCTATAATCTATAGCCGGTTCGATATTGTCAAAATCAGATTTTTCCGTACTTTTCCTTTTCTTAATAGCCTTAAAATCAATTTCTTCTCCTTCTGATAAATCACCTGCAAATTCATCTTTGGGGGGATTTTTTTCTCCTCCCAAAAGCTGAGCCCATAGATCAGATACAGCATCTTTACCTAAGTCTTTTATCGTAGAATCAATAACAGCCTGTCCTATTCCTTTGAAGGATTCAATGGGATTTTTGTCGATAAAAGCTTTTTTTTGCGTACTTTGTAATTTTGTATTCATGTTGTGGAGAACCTTATCATAAATTCTTGAGGAAATCAAGCGTTTTTTGCTGTCTTATGATACTTGCCAGAAGATATTTGTTCCCTTCAAGATTTTTTCGTTCAGCTTCATCCTTGGCTTTCGCAATAGTATCGACAATCTCTTTCTCATCAACTGTAATTTTTTCTTCTTCGGCTATTTTCTGGAGGATAAATTCGAGCTTAATATCATTTTCTGCTTTTCGGGCAAATTCAGCCTGCATGTCTTCAATGGTTTTATGAGTTGAAGAGAGATATTGATCAAGTGTCAGGCCCAATCTCTTTATCTCATCTAAAGTTTGCGCAAGCATTCTTTCTATTTCCTGTTCTGTTATGATTTTTGGGACGGGTGCTTTAACAGATTTTAAAAGCTCAGTAATAATTTCATCAAGATTTACCGGTTGCTGCTCTTTACCGGGAATTACAATTTTACTTTTGGCGGTTATTTTTTGAACGCTGTTTTTATATTCATTAAGATTAACAACAGGTGTCTCACATGTTTTGGCAGTAAATTTCCAATCTTTGCCTTCTTCAAGGCTCTCAACATGAATTCGGGGATTCATTATCGGTCTTAGATTATGTTCATTAATTGCTTTAGAATATTCTTGAGGAAGAAGTTTCTTGAGTACTTCCTCACGGGCTTTTTCTTTATCTATCTTATCTCTTACGAGTTTTTTTGGTGCCTTTCCTTTCCTGAATCCCGAAATACTTGCATTTTTAGCAATATCATCAAGAACATCGTCCAAAGCAGTTTTAACTAAAGTATTTGCAATTGTAATTGTTAGCGTGATAGTACCGTCTTCACTTTTTTCAATTATTGATTTCATATGTTGGGTGCTCAGGGAGAGACTCGAACTCTCAAGCTCTTACGAGTACTGGCTCCTAAAGCCAGCGTGTCTACCGTTTCACCACCTGAGCTGAAATCTCTTCTATTATCTCACGTCCAAAGCCACTTTTAAAGAACTTTTCCATTTTTCTTGCCTCTTTTCGAGTTTTACAAAGTTCCACATAAACAAGCTTCAGAGGAACTTTGCTTTTAGTCGAAGGAGACCTTCCGTTTAGATGCTGATCTATTCTTCTATCAATATTGACTGTTAAACCCTTATAAAACTCACCCGTTCTTAAACTTTGTAAAACATAAACAAAATACTTTTCTGAACCATGCGCGCCTGCCTGCCGGCAGGCAGGTCTACCAATTCCGCCACATCCGCGAACTTTTCAATTATACCAAAGTTTATATGGTAATTGGAAGACTATCGCGTGGGTTTTGTAATTTAAATTCTTCAATTTTACCCATGAAATATGTTACTCGCTGTGCCCATGTCGGAGATGCAGCATACATAGCTCCGATCTCGTAAATATTTGCTGCTCCCCAATTCTTGATATATCTTTCTCTAAGTCCTTTTGAGATGGTTTTAATACCTTCTTCCCATGAAGCAAAACGGATTACATTATTTCCATACACTCCCCAACCCCATGCATTATAAGAATTGCTTGGAATTTGTTGTCCAAAAGTAGATTCAAGGCCCGAAATGGCAGCAACAAATTTCCAGTCTAAATTATTTTCATCAGCACTTTCTACAAAAGTTTTTGCAAAGGGAGCAAGGGGAGAATTATAACGCTGAAGAAATTTTCTTAAGACCTGAACTCTGATATCTTCTGAAAAAGAATCATTCGTGTTGGCGAATACAGCAGATGAAGCCGAAGAATTTTCCATAGCTTTAATGTCTTTTGGAAAAATTCCTGCAAATATAATAATAAATAATATAAATAATAGTTTTGTTTTCATAGTTTGTGAACCGTGATTTATAAACGGAGATTATTTAGTAGGTTTACCGTAGAATTTCTTTAAATTTAAAACCATTAAAAAATCCTAACGTATGCATTTGGAAATGGCATACCTTAGGATCTGCATGAAGTGTATCATAAAACTATAGGTTTGTCAAGCCCCCAACTATAGGCTACTGAAGTTGATTCATGAAGAGAGAAACTGCGTTTGCCCACGAACCTGTATTTGAAGGTGTATATTTAGCCATTATTTCTTCAGGAGTAACCAAGCCCTTACTTTTGTACTCGTTAAAGAGAGTTCTGGCCACGGTTTCTATGGCTTCTTCATAATTTGAAAATCTAGTTATTTTCTTACTATAGATACCAAATCCCCAGCAATTATATGAGTCCTTTGGAGCTTTTTTACACAGGTTTGATTCTTGCATGGCGATTGCAGGAAGAAGACGAAAATCAAGCTCATATTTCTCTGAGATATCAACAAATAATTGCGCGTAGGGCTCAAGCGGAGAATTATGACGGTTAAAGAATAAGCGTAGATTTTCTACTCTTTTATCCAGGGTTATAATCTGATCGGTAATTATGCTTTCTTCCGAAGGTATAGCCGCAAAAGCTACAGTTTGGGGAATCTTACCAAAGCTGTGACGATTGGCGTTGCTTCCATAAGTTAAATAAGACAGATAAAACAAGCTTACTAATAATAGTATAGGAGTAAGAATGAAGAAAGTTAGCAGTTTGACAGTCTTTCTCATGAATACTTCATGTTGGCATATTTACCGTATTGTTGTCAAGTTTCCGAGGCCAAAATAACAATCGGGTTCTTTGAGCGCGAGACCGGGATTGAACCGGCGACCTTCTCGTTGGCAACGAGACGTTCTACCACTGAACTACTCGCGCATTTTGCGACCTCCCCGCCGATGGCGGAGCGTTCTACCACTGAACTACTCGCGTAGTATAAGTTTAAAATTTAAAATTAATTGGTGCCGAAGCGGTGAATCGAACACCGATAACGTGTTCTTCAGACACGCGCCTTGACCACGTTGGCAACTTCGGCAAGAATGTCAAACCATTTTTAGCTTTGATCTTCAGTTCAGTCTCTCAAAACCTTACCGTAATGAATTTTAGCAAAAATGATGGGGAAAATAAAGGGTAGATAAATTATTTTATAATAAACTGCTCATAGCGCGACGAGAAGGCTAAGAGCAAGCAATACGCAGTAGCTTAAATTAATCCGAGGGCTTGCATTCTGCGGGCACATCCGGGGAATTGACCAAATATGCTTGATCTTGATACAAGACGCTGCAGCGCGTCAATTTGGACCTCAAGAGGTGCCATATCAGCACGAGCGTATTCTGTACCTATACTATTCCATGTTCCGATAGAAAATTGAAAAGCACCATAGTATCCATTTCCCGAATTTCTTGATGCAGTCATGCCTGATTCACAATTTCCAAGAAACTGAATTTGCGCATCGTTAAGCGGCCCTCCGGTGTAGGAATAGGCTGCAGGCTGACTTTGAACTTTTTGTGTATCATTGTCTGCCTTAGTAAGAAGGCTTGAGGGTTGGATTTTCTTCTCAAGCTCCGGCTTGAGTCTTTCAGGCTCTCCGGGCTTGCTTGTTCTAAGTTTTAACCTCCAGTTTACTTCGATACTATACGGATTTTTTATCCAAGAATTATCATTCCAGATGGTAGTCCAGTAGTTTTCGTTACCATAATAATTTATAGCGATAGCTGAAAGGGTTTCATCCGACTTTACAGCCCATTCAGTAAATTCTTTTTTCTCAGTTTTAATCTCACTCTTCTCTACTCCCATAGGAATAGCATTAGGCACAATGGGTGCCAGGAAAATATTTACAGCTACAACAGTTGATATAAGAAAATTATTCATAGGTGTTTTTGGAAATTTACGAACAAAAAAAAGAATTATCGGGCAAGAAATTGCAGATTCGGAATTATAAGGCAGTTAGATTGATTTGTCAAGCCAAATAGACGTAAATTATGAAGCTAAAATCACGTATTATAGGTTCAAAATTCATGGAATTTCCGCGTGGCTGTTGTGAGGATTAATGTGGGCGATGCAGGTCTCCCCGCCTGCTTTGCCTGTGGTAAATGGCCAATAGCGGGCAGGGAACCCGCGACATCGCCGCCGTGGCGGGACGCTCAATTATTTTATTCAGGGTGGATCCTGCAAGATTCGAACTTGCGACATCTGCGATGTAAACGCAGCGCTCTACCGCTGAGCTAAGGATCCTATTTTGTGCCGAGGACAGGACTTGAACCTGCACGCCTTTTTTAGAGGCACAAGAACCTCAATCTTGCGTGTATACCAATTTCACCACCTCGGCAATTTCTTTAATTATCTCACGTCCGTATCCAGATTTAAAAAATTTTTCAAATTTTCTTGCCTCCTCTCTTGTTTTACAAATCTCAACATGCACAAGCTCCAAGGGCAGTTTACTTTTTGTTGTTTTAGACCCTTCACTTAAATGCTGATTAAGTCTTCTATCTAAATTATCAGTAAGACCTTTATAAAATTCACCAGTCTTTAAACTTTTCAAAATGTAGACATAGTACATTTTTGAAATCTTGCGTGCCTGCCTGCCGGCAGGCAGGTATACCAATTTCACCACCTCGGCGCGAGACAATATTATACCAGATTTGTGCCGAGGAGAGGAATCGAACCTCCAAGGGTTGCCCCATACGGTCCTGAACCGTACGCGTCTACCGTTTCGCCACCTCGGCAAATTACACACAAATTGTAGCAAAATATTGCAAACTTGACAATTCCGTATAAATATAGCAATATTAGTTTGCATAAATGATGAAAATAATAAGTTCTTCTTTTCTTAATAATGCAAAAATTCCCAGTAAATACACTTGCGATGGAGAAAACATTAGTCCCCCTCTTGAATTTATAGATGTACCCACCCGGACAATAAGTCTAGTTCTGATCGTGGATGACCCCGATGCTCCTTCAAATACTTGGGTTCATTGGGTTGTCTATAATATTGATCCAAAAGTAAAGAAAGTAAAGGAAAATTCAGTACCAAATGGTGCAGTTTTAGGGATGACAGACTTTGGTAAGCCTGGATGGGGCGGGCCATGTCCTCCATCAGGATCTCATCGATATTTTTTTAAGCTTTATGCATTAGATAAAATACTTGATCTTCCGGAAGGAATTACAAAACATCAGTTGCTGGAAAAAATGACTGATCATGTTGTCGAACAAGCTCAGCTGATCGGAGTTTATAGCCAGAAGTAAGCTCTTTCCAAATTTAATTAAATTTTTCACTCTATTTTTCTGCCTGATTTCATAAATTTTAAATAATTTTGCCCGAATAGAAAAATAAAAATAGCTACAATTCCAGATGTAATATAAGGAGCGTTTAGATTAAAAGTTGCTATTGTACCCCCGATAAGAGGTCCGATTATCCTAGCCATTGATCCAAATGACTGAGTTACTCCAAGTACAATTCCCTGCTCGGAAGTTTTGGTCTCAAGCGATATGAGAGATTGGACATTAACATTTACCAGACTAATGCCAAATGAAATAAATGGTCCGATAAATATCAGCAAAATTCCGATTGGTGAAAGCCCTACTCCAATGACAGCAAAAGCAAATATTATCAATGCAAATCTGATAATTTGAGATTCGTCGAATTTTTTAAGAAGAAGTCTTATTATGTAGGCCTGTGTTATAAATGATCCGATGCCGATTAATCCGAAATAATATCCGTTTTGAGTTTCATTCCATCCAAACTTTGCCTGTGAATAGAGGGGAAAAACGCCAACGATCAGTGCTAAAGCAAAATTTACAAAAAAGAATAAGAACATAAGAAACGTCATATTTTTGGGTTTTAACACTTCTTTGGTAATTTTAAAATTTATTAATTCAATCTTAATATGTTTTTGCAGAATTTTATTTGATTCAGGCAGGATTATAAATATAAGAACAGTATTTATCAGCGATAGTATAGCCGGTATCAGAAATGGAAAACCGGTTGAAAAATGACCTGAGGATATTCCACCTACCAGTGGTCCAAAAATAAATCCGAGCCCAAATACAGCTCCCAAAAGAGCCATTCTTTTCGTCCTTTCATGTGAGGCAGAGGTATCTGCGACATAAGCTTGAGCAACGGAGAGATTTGCACTTCCTATGCCGGCTATAACTCGGGCAAGCAGTAATATCCAGAGATTTTGCGAGAAAAAGATAATAAAGTATGATAAGGAATTAATAAACGCACTAACGACTAGGATTGGTTTTCTTCCGTATTTATCAGATAGCCGGCCTAAAATAGGAGCAAATAGAAATTGAAATAATGAATAAACAGATATTACAACTCCTACTAAAAAAGCACCGCCTCCTGTTTTTTCAATAAGAAGAGGTAGAATTGGAATTACAATTCCAAATCCCAAAAGATCAATAAAAACAACAAGAAGAAGAGTAAATAATTTTTTATCTAACACAGAATTTTAATTGTATCAATAGGATAAATAGTTTTACAATATACAGAAGTTATTTTATTTTTGGTCTCATTAGGTAGAAATACACTACCGGTATGAAGAAAAGCATAATAGTGCCCGAAAATGTAAGGCCTGCTATTATCGCGCCTCCCAAGCCTCTCCATAAGGCATTTGATAATGTAATTGGGATAAGTCCTGCTATTGTTGCAAACGAGGTGAGCGCGATTGGCTCAAGTCTGCTTCCTGAGGCATCAACTATAGAATCTACATAGCTCATTCCTGTTCTTTGATTTTGAACTATTTTATCAACTACCAAAATTGAGTTTTTAACAACGATTCCAAAGAGAGCAAGTACGCCAATTAAAGCCGGGAATGATAGTGGGGTTTGAGTGAGCGCAAAAATTACAAAGACACCAGATATAGAAAGAGGAATAACCAACATTACTATCATCGCACGTCTGAAAGAACTGAATTGTACAACTAGTGTAGTAATGATAAGAAGAAATGATAAAATCATAGCCTGAAGAATAGAATTAACCGAATTTTGATTTTCCTCATTTACTCCGCCTGTTTTCCAAGTATATCCATCGGGTAATTTAAGATCTGTATTTGCGAATTTTTCTAGATTACTATTAGCTTGATTTATAGAATAACCTTTCTTTACCGAAGCGGTGACCGAAATTGTTCTTTTCCCATCCTCCCTCGTGATGACAGTTGGATTCGGAACAAGTTTTATTTTACCAAGCGAGGTAAGAGGTACATTTCCTGTTAATGTCGGAATATTTATACTATTTATTGATTCAGCATATTGAGGGTCGGCGCTCATTCGGATTGTAATGTCCTTTTTTTCTGTCGAAATATCATTTTCCAGTTTTATACTGTTTGCTTTAAATCCGCTCGCAAAGAAACGAAGCCAAAATCCAAGAACATCAGGGGTGATACCTGATTGAGTCATTTTATCTTTGTCCGGAGTAAAAACCAGTTTACTCGTGCCGGATTTTATTGACTTATCAATATTTGTCATTCCGGGATCTTTTTTCATATAACTCATCATATTATTTGCATAGGCATCAAGGTTGCCAAGGTCGTCACCAAATAATTTAATTTGTACATCTGCTCCGGCCGGAGGGCCGCCGCTTATCTCAACGATTTTAAAACTCCCCATTTGATATGTGAGATATTTATTTCTTAATTCTGTTGCAATCGTTAATGAATCTTTTCTATTGTTTTTTGGAAGAAGTACTAGGGTAAATAAGACATTATTATTTCCGGCTGAACTTGCTCCAAAGCCTCCTTGACTAAACGATCGTCCAATTTCTTCAGTTACAAATGATATTCCTTCAGTATTGCGAAGTTCATTCATTATTTTTTTTGCCTCTGCAAGAGAAACTTTCGTAGTTGTTCCTGCAGGAAGTTCAAGTGAAGCATAAAGATAATTATTATCTGATTTCGGAAAAAATTCATTCTTAACTAATCCAAGAGGAAATAAAATATAAGAAACGATTGAAAATATAACAACCATGGCAATTGTTCTTCTTCTTAATGCTCTGGTCATGAGGATATGCCGCATTATCATTTTATATTTATTGCTTATAACTTCAAAATTAATAATTCCATGACCGGTTGCCCTATCGACATCTTTCCCTCTAATTCTTCTTACTTGCTTATGTTTTATAAATTTACTTATTAAAATTTCGGCAAGATGTTTTCTGATTCTTGTTGTTACTAATAAAAATAAAACTGCGGCGAGAATCTCAAAAGGGAATAGTATGCCCTTAGGCAGAATCGTAATAAAAATTCCAGCTAAAATAACAATCGATACGATTTTAAGAAATGTTACAACTCTTTGAGGAATATATCCCTGAAGAATAATTATAAGAACCGGTAATATGATAAACATTGCGATTAGAAAAGAAGCGATAAGTGTTGTTGATATGACAATTGGAATAGATTTAATAAATTCCCCAATAATTCCTCCTGATAAAAGAAGAGGAAGAAAAGCCCAGACTGTAGTTATGGTAGTTGTAAAGATTACGACCAAAAAATCTTTCCAAACCAAAAGTCCTGCCTGAAGAGCGGAAAATTTTTTCGTCCGAAAGTAAGAAGTTACTGCAGAAATTACAACAACCGTATCATCAACTAAGAGCCCAAGAGAAAGAAGAAGTGAGAAAATTGCAATAAAACTTAACGAAATATCCATTATTCGCATTACCGTAAATGTTATAAAGAAAGTAAGAGGCGTTGATAAAAGCGCAACAAATGCCTGTCTTATTCCGACGAAAATAAACAAAGTAATAAAAACGAGAATTATCGTGATTGAAAAATCACGTATTAATTCTGAGAATTGATGATTTATTTCATCTGCGGCACTTACAATTGTAGAGGCCTTAAAGTTATTGTGATATTCAGCTAGAGTTTCTTCTGTCTTTTTTTCTGCATCTTTGGCTGCGTCTGTAATATTTGAACTTTCTGTTTTAAATATACTAAAAGTAATAGCAGGAATAGAAGTTGTATTACGTGTTGCAAAAAAGGATGTGGTTTGGTCAGGTTTTAATTTTTCAGAAATTGTTGCAATATCAGACAGCATTACAATTGTTCCATTGAGAGATAAACGGAGGTTTCTTAAATCATCAATTGTTGTGATATCCTGATCGATGCTAAGAGTAAAGGACAAATTATCTGTTTGAACATTACCGGCAGGATAAGAATTAAGAGAGATAGATATAAGTTGAATTATTTGTTGGGGATTTATTTTGTAGGAAGAAATTATGTCCGGTTTTAGAAGAATTTGTATTTCTCTATCCGGAAGTCCGGATATTGAAACATCTTTTATTTTTGGTAAATCTTTTAGTTTCTGCTGAAGAATTCTAGAGAATTGTTCAAGACTACCTGTATTATTATTGCCGGTAATTACAAATGTCCACACAGGTTGATTTTGAAAATCAACTTTGATAACTTTTGGCGATTGAGCCTCCGGAGGTAAATCATTTACAGAATCAACCGCAGATTGAATATCGGTTCTTGCTTTGTCAGGGTCAGCTTTTGAATTAAATTCAATCTGAACAATTGAAACTGAATTTTGAGAAACAGATGCAACTGTTTTAACATCAGATACGCCCGTTACAGCGTCTTCAATAGGGGTTGTTATCAGGGATTCGATATCTGCCGGTCCTGCACCCGGAAGGACAGTTGAGATGACTACAATGGGTATTTTAATTTCAGGATTCAAGACTTTGGGGAGACTAAAAAAGCTTGTTAATCCGAAAGAAATTATTATTGCAATCAGTAACACGATAAGTCGGGGGTTTGAGAGGTATTTTGCTATAAAATGTTCTTTAAGTTTTGAATCAAATTGCAGGCTGTCCAAATAAGATGTGATTTTCTTCATACATTTTAGTTAATTTCTTCGATGTTATCTCCTGCAATAATATTACGATTAAGAATTAGCCGATCGTGATTGTTAAGTCCCGATAAAACCTGAACGAATCTTCCATAGACTGTGCCGAGGATTACTTTTTTATCTGCCGCCTTATTGTTCTGGGAAACAAGAACATAAGCTTCATTTTGAGTTTGATATATCGCATCAAGGGGTATATACGGGGTTGTAGAAACAGTATTGGTAAACTCGATAGGAATATCAACCCGTATGTATGATCCATTCACAATGTTATCTTTAATGTCTGATTTAATGGGATATATAACAGAATATAATTGACCATCTGTTGCTTCAGTTGATACATATGACGGGAGAGCATCGAATGAATCGTTTTCGGTATATATAGTTGTTGGTTCTTTTAGCGATATATTCGAGGCTATATCATATGGAACGCGTACTACTACGCTGGTTTCTTTTTTATTTCCTGATATAAGCGCAAGTGAGGTACCAGGGTTTACCATATCCCCTACCCTTACGTATATCCTGTCGATTAATCCATTTCCCGGAGATGTCGGATTCATAAAAGATGCTGCAATTCCTGCAATTGCTGTTTGAATACGGCTTATTTCTTTATTCAAATCAAGAGCTTTAAGCTGTATATCTGTCTGTTTGAGAGCTATTTCTTTTGTAAATTCAGAAAGTTGAGCAGGCGGATTTGCTGTATCTGTTTGAAGACTAAAATTACGCGAAGAAGCCCTTAGCTGTAGTAATCCGCTTTTAAGCTGGGCAATAAGCTGTTTTGTCTGAAGAATTCCTGCATCATTTATCCCACCAATATTAGTTGATTCCAATGTATTGAGTTGACTATTTAATGTGTTTAAAATATCTTCATTTAGATTTATAAGCGAATTGGCATCATCTAAGTTTTGTCTTGATATGTCCCTAAGCTTACTTGTGTTTTCGTCGCTATAAGTGGCGATTTTTTTTTGGTCTTCAATTATAGATTTTTGCGTTTCATATGTATCTAGAATATTTTGATATTGTTTTTTTGCAATTGAAGCCTGAAGTCCCGGAATATTGCCGCCCTGATAATTTGATGAAAGATTTATTATTGGTTGTCCTGTTGAAATTTTATCTCCTTCATTGTAGTTTATGCTTTTTACTATTCCTGAAGTCTGGGCTACGATTTTAAAAATACCGGATTTTTCAACTTGGCCCTGTAAGGTTATTTTCGGAGAACTTCCGATTCTGTATACTCTTACTTGTTTTATCAAATTAGATTTCTCCGGTTCTTTTTTAGAAATTCCTGAAACTAAATTGCCAAGAATAATAAGAAGCAGCAAAGCACCTAGGACAATAAAGAAGCTTGTAAAAGGTCTCTTATCGACAAAGAGTAAAACTTTTTTTAGGGAAAGTTGCTTTCTAAACGAGAAAAAAACATCTTTTATTTTATTAATAAATTTAATATTCCAGGGTAATTTACTCTTAGCCATATTTTAATTTGGACAGAAGGGTTGGGGCAGATGAGCAGAATTAATACGTCGGATAATTATAGGATGAGCTAGCTTTGCTGTCAAGCAACGGTCTATAACACAGCATGGATTTTAATTTTGAAGTAATTATATAAGAGCACCGTATTTTGATATGAATTGTGCGGTTGTGTTTGATAGAAAAAGGTTTTTTACTTCTTTAAGAGTAAAAAAATCAAGCAATTGGTTTTCTGCTCTTTGTATCTTATTTACATTATCATCGGTTAATCTTGCGTGATAGCAATAATCTGAAACATATTCAACATTTTCAATTTTTATACCCATTTCTTTTTCCACCCATCTTGACATTGCGTTTTCAAAAGATTCTTCCTTTTCTTTAATTCCGCCGATAAGACACCACGGATGTTTTTCTTCATCAATTGAATTATTGCTTTTATACATTAGAAGGACTTTATTCTTGTACGTTAGAAGGACTAAGCTTTTTGGATTAAGAGCATCCATAAATACATTATAGTCTTATTTACGACCAAAATGTTGAGGAAAATAAAATGAAAATTAATTATATGCATTAAAGTATGTATAATAGAGTCATGTTAATCGATAACATCAGACTAATCATCAAAGCGGGTAATGGAGGCAAAGGATCTGGGCATCTATTTCGCAATAGTCAAACTGCCAAAGGCGGACCGGATGGAGGAGATGGCGGAAATGGCGGAAGCATATATTTTCAGGGCTCTCATAACCTTAGTGATCTACGAATATTTCGCTATATGAAGAAAATTGTGGCAGAAAACGGCACAAACGGTAAAGGGCAGAAAATGTTCGGACGTAATGGTTCAAATCTGGTATCATTTGTTCCTCTGGGAACGAGAATTACGGATCTTAGTTCCGGTACTATTACAGAAATAACAGATACTACTACGCCAATGTTATTTGCCAAAGGCGGTATAGGAGGACGGGGAAACGTTATATTTAAATCTTCAACAAATCAAACACCTATAAATTTTGAATCAGGCGGACAGGGAGAAATAAAAGAATTATTTCTGGAATTACGACTAATAGCAGAAATCGGTTTAATCGGTCTGCCCAACGCAGGTAAAAGTAGCTTACTAAAGGTTTTGACGAAAGCAACTCCCGCTGTAGGCGCATATCCATTTACGACACTTGATCCGACTATCGGAATGCTCGGGACCCATTCCATTGCCGATATTCCCGGATTGATTGAAGGTGCTTCTCGTGGAAAAGGATTGGGAATTGATTTTCTGCGCCACATAGAAAAAACCAAAATTCTCGTTCATTGCATTGATCTTACTAATCCTGATTCGCTAAAATCATACGAAACCATAAGAGAGGAATTCAGGCAATTTGATCCAACTCTTTTGGATAAAATGGAATACATACTTCTTACCAAAACTGATTTGGTTGATAAAGAAACAATCCAAAGGGTAACAAAACTTTTTACTAAAGCCAAAAAAAAGGTACTAACCTGCTCAATTTACGATCCCAAGAGTATAGAATCTCTGAAAAAGTTACTGGAAAAAATATATTGAATATTTGAAAATTGAGATGAAGTTGATAATTTGCCGGAACTAATAAATTATCCTCCGATAAGCTTAGGACAGTATGGAAGTTTTTTATAGGAAATCTATATTGTAACTTTATTTGTGATAAGCTGACCATTATTTCTTTTTACTAAGCAAATAAAATTAAATTTATCAAAATCCAATGCGTAATCAATATCTTCTGAAGGAAATTCCGGTTTTTGTGTGTCTAAAAACCATTGTGTTCCGGGATGGATATACAAATTTTGGTTTACCTCTTCCCTATTTAACTGTTTTCCCGTTAATGAATCTTCAAGAAAGTTTGCAAAAATATCATCTTCACTATCAATTGCAACAATAGATATATTTTTATGATTTCCTGCTCTAATATATTTAACAATTGTAGAGCAAGTTACAAAGCTTCCGAAAATAATCTCTTTGGCAGAAGTCGCAGCTACTACTCCCTGGGTACCGGAAGAAGTTCTATGTACTAAAGTTTTTCCAGTTAAATCTATTTTTGCTATTTCAAAAGGAGAATTATCAAAATCAAATCCTTCAATTTTATATCCACCTATTTCTCCCATAAGAAGATATTCGGGATTCTCTTTTTTTAAAACGAATGCTTCTTCTTTTGTTGCAACAGGAATAATATATTTTGCTCCTTGTCCAAAAGCATACGCCTCCGTGGTTGCAGCACGCATGATATCAATAACTATAGTAAGATTTGTTGCTTGCCTAGCGCCCTCAATTCCCTTCAATTGTTTTATTTTCAGATAGGAATAGTATAGCAAAAGTTTGATGTTGAGGCTCGGTTTTGGTATCATATGTGAGAGCATTGCCGGGTCCGCCTACGGCGAGACTTCGCCTTCGGCGAGTCGCCTAATGGTAGGATAACGGACTTTGCCTGCCCGCTATCGCTGAAGTTTGTGCTGCGGGATCGTCTAATGGTAGGACATGGGACTTTGGATCCCAGTATCATGGTTCGAATCCATGTCCCGCAGCTCAGGCTTTTGCAGGCGGGGGATCCGTTTACCTGCCTGCCGGCAGGCAGGTTTTGGTTCAAATCAAAGCCCGGCAGCCAGTAAGAATTGGAAGGAGATCGGGAGGTAGCGAAGCTGTTTCATCTTTCAGGTGGCGGACATAGAGATACTAACTTCGAGGCTAAAACACGCTTTTAGGGTCATTCTGGGACGCTTGGGATGCATCCAGGATTGGTGAGGGAAAGTCGATATTTCCTATAAAACAATGCAAGTCGCAGTATAGTGAGCTTATTGTTTCAATTTTGTATAATATGAAGTAGTTTAGACAATTAGATTTGGATATAAATATGCATTCCGAAGATGGTTGACTATGTAAACGTTTGTCTTATCCGTAAACTCCTCGGGTTTCTTATTGCACGAGAACTACGGATAGTAAGAAACTATGATAACAATTTTAAGTATAACCATATTCTTGCTCGGCTATATTGTAATATCCCAAGAGCATCTTCTAAAAGTAAGTAAGACTTCTGTTAGTTTGATTATTGCTGTGATTTTATGGGTGTTGGTTGTAATAGGCGGATTAAATGATGTTGGATTAGCCCTTGCTGAATCTGCAGGAGAAATTTTTGGATTGGTTATCTTTCTTCTTTCAGCCATGACCCTCGTGGAAATTTTAACTCACTACGGATTATTTGACTACTTGTATATAAAACTTCTCAAACTAAAATTAGACGACAAGGCCCAATTCTTTATCATTACCTTCCTCGCCTTTATATTTTCAGCCTTTTTGGACAACCTGACAACAACAATTGTTTTTTTACAAATCGCCAGCAGATTTTTCAGCGGCAAAAATCTTCTCAGATCCGCTTCAGCGATTGTGATTGTAGCTAATGCTGGTGGAGCATTTTCTCCCATTGGCGATGTGACGACAACAATGTTGTGGTTAGCGAATAAATTCACGGCTCAAACTGTTTTTACTCAGGCATTTATTCCATCATTTACAGTTTTTTTCACCAGTACTTTATTGATAGGTAAATCAATTGTTGCTGATACTAAAGACAGGGTAGAAAACGTAATAAAATTAGGGAAAGTCGAATGGGTTATTATAAGTTTATGCCTTTTATCTTTTCTACTTCCTTTGTTTATGACTGTTGTGTATTTGCCTCCGTATTTTGGTTTGTTACTGGGACTTGGGTTTATTTGGTTGGTAGTTGATTTGGCTAGGCTTAAAAGACCGAACAGCACCAGTCTATCAATATCAATTGAGAAGTTTTTTCAAAAGACTGATATAGCCAGTTTATACTTTTTCATTGGTATTCTTCTTGCTGTAGGAGCACTGCGTCATTTAGGAGTTTTGGAGAAAATTTCTCATCAAGTGTTTACTGCATCTCCGTCTGCAACAAGAATTATTCAAGGAAATATAGCTATTGGTGGATTGTCTGCTATCTTTGACAACATACCACTTACTGCAGCGGCAATAGATATAGTAAACACCACTGACCCTAGTCTTTGGGTTCTTTTAGCACTGACAGTTGGAGTTGGTGGTTCCCTCCTCCTTATTGGTTCCGCTCCTGGAATTATTGCTATGACAATTGTCAAAGAGCTGACTTTTAGTGCGTACTTAAAAATTGCCACACTGCCTGCATTAATAGCATTTATACTTGGAATACTGGTTTGGTTTATACAATATACTTATTTAAGATAGTATGAATCATGAAATTCATTGGAAATATAAAAATCTTACGCTAATCTTTATTGGGATTATCTTAGCAATTATCAATCGCCACCTGGAAGGTTAATTGTCACCCGGAAGATGGGCTAGTCTCGCCACCTCCGTTCAATTTCCTTCCTGTCGCATAATTCAAAAGGTTTTAGATTTTAAGATAACAATGTCTGATTTTGCAATAGACCTTGTAATACTAGTTTTTTAAAGCGAGGTGTATATTTTGAGAACAAGTGTAACATCTAACCTCTTCAGTTCTCAAATTCTTAGATTCAATCTATTGAAGAAAATATAAATTACTGATAGTCTTAATATACATGGAAGAAATTAAAAAAAAGGCTTTTGTTATTTGGTTTGCCGATCTTTCCATAAGAGACGTAGGTCTTGTGAGCGGAAAAAATGCATCCTTGGGAGACATGTATGCCCATCTTAAGGATCAGGGAGTTGATGTTCCCAACGGATTTGCAATAACTTCGCAGGCTTATAAATTTTTTATTCAGGAAGTTGGACTTGAGGATTTGATAAATAAAATTAATGAAACATTAAAATTAGATGTTTAAACTACAAACTTTTTAACGTATTTTGTGATGTATTTTGTATAGTATTTTTCCAAAATAGACTTTAACCTCCTGTTTCTTATTTTCTTAATTCTTATTACTAAATCCTCAAAAGTGGTTACTTGAATAAGATTCTCTAATTGTTTTAAGTCGCGAATAGAGTTGATCTCAATTCTTCCTGATTCTTGCAAGACGCCACTCACTGAGAGCAAGAACTGTTTCAAAGCCATAGCGGAGGACCATTTAGCACCTTTGAATGGTTTCTCTAAGCCGATCAGGGGAACGGTTACTATCTCTTTCTTTCGAAAAAGAGTATTTAGTACGACTTCACTACCTCCTGCACCTCTAGTTCTGGTAAGTTTTGAAATATGAGGAAGTAAATCTTTTCTTGGATAAATTCGCTCCCCTGCCAAAAATATTTCATGTCTTGCATATCTGCCTGTTTCGTCTAAAGCAGGAACGGCAAAAACCACACGGGTCTTTCTGCTCAAAATTGGTTCAAGCATTTTTTTAATATGATCAAGGGTGAAATTGATTAAATCACTGTCGCAAAACAGCAAAAATTCCCCTTTTGCCTTTTTAATTCCTGCGACAACCGCCTTGCCTTTGCCTTGATTTTTCTTAAAGCTTATTAATTTTATCTTCTCACCGAATCCCTTTAAAACTTCAAGACTCTTATCAGATGAACCGTCATTTATGCAGATAACTTCATTTATCAGACTAGATTTAAGTAGAGTGCCAATAACTTTTCCGACTCTTTTTTCTTCATTAAAAACAGGAACAATTGCAGATACTTTTATATCCCGATAATTTTTCATTTTATAAAGCCTTCACTATTCTATTTAAAAAGATAAGGTAATGCAAATGGTTAGTTTACAAAAAAATAAAACTATGAGAAGATATTTATTATGAATTTACATCCGATATTCGTACATTTTCCTATCACACTTTTTACAATTTATAGTCTGATGGAATTAGTTAAATTTAAAAAAATTACGACACTCCCCTACTGGTTTTATATCAAGGCATTATTGGTAATTCTGGGAACTGCAGGTGCTTATACGACATTATTATCGGGAGAATTGATTGAGGAAATGTTTGAAGAATCCAGCAGTTTGGTTGAGATTCACTCTTCTTTGGCCAAAATTACTACTTTTCTTTTTACATTTATTACACTACTTTATATATTGTCATGGTTTCAAAAGGGCAATTTTGGTTTTGTCAAAAATCTTCGGAATAATTTGTTGTGGATTTATTTACTAAAACTGCAAAAATTCATACTTAATACATGGCTCATAATTCTTCTTGCATTCATTGGTCTTCTTTTGATTACTATAACGGGGGCCTTGGGGGGTATTATCGTATTTGGTCCGGATACAGATCCTCTTACAAAATTTATCTATGAGCTTTTGATTAAATCAAAAACAATATAGCAAAAAATAAGTTGCTTTTGTTCATATTTTTTGATATAATATCGTTAATCGTAGCAGATTAAGGCAATACATCTGCTTAACTTTGAATAGTTTTTGAATAGACAAGATAAAGATAACTAATAAATATAAAATAGTTTTAAATTCGTATCTTTTTCACTACTCACAGCTCTTCTTTTTATTTAAGCAGTTTTATTTCTTTAATTTAATCTTTTTTACGGAAGGAGGAAAAATATGACAAATAAATTATTTATAGGCAGTCTCTCATACAGCGCCACAGATTCACAGCTTGAAGAACATTTTGCAAAGACCGGAAAAGTTTTATCTGCCAAGGTAATTACAGATAGATACACAGGGCAAGGCAAGGGTTTTGGTTTTGTTGAAATGTCATCAGAAGACGAAGCTAAAAAAGCAATGAAAGAGCTTAACGATACTACTCTTGATGGTCGAAATATTGTAGTAAAAGAAGCAAAACCTCAGGAAGACAGAGGTAATAGCAGAAATAGTAATTCCGGAAGTATTCGCTGGTAAATTTTATATTTATGAAAGTAATTATAAGTTCTGGAAAGACGTATCTTAATGAACCATGTAATCGTTGTGGCAGTGAGAAACGCGTGGCAAAAAAATGGAAAGAAACGGTCCCAACTCTAATGGGAACTACAGTTATTAAACATTCTCAAATAGTTTGTATGAATGAAGTTTGCCAGATGGAATCCGACAAGATGCTTCTTAAAGAGGCAAAAAAAAGACAGGATGTAAAAGCCGTAAAAGAGGCAAATAATGCTTTGAGAAAGGCAAATGCTCTAACTGCAACAAATAAAGCAAGAAAAAATACTTCAAGAATATAATTCCTCTTAGAATAGATTTAATTTTACAGGTGACTTTGATAGAATTAAATATCGTGAAGAGAATCGCATTTTTTGTATTTTTAATTGGATGCTTATCTGTGATTTTGGCGGCATTTATTTTTATTTACTATTCACAAAATAAGATAAAAATTATTTACTCTCCCCTACCTAATTATTTGACAGCTTTCAAAAATCAGCAGGTTTCAACCCTTTCTCTATGGAAGCCAAACCTTAATAATCAGATCAAAAGTAATTTTAAAAAACCAGAAGTTACAGCATCATCCGTTTTAATCTATGATCTAACTATTGATAAAGCAATTTTCTTAAAAGATCCAAAAGAAAAACTTCCTATGGCATCTTTGACAAAGATAATAACGGCAGTAATTGCATTGGAAAATAAAAAAATTGATAACAAATATATTGTCAGAAGTGAGGATCTCGTAGGAGAAGACACAATGGGATTAACCGAAGGAGAGGTGTTAACTCTTGAGGAATTACTTTATGGATTAATACTTCATTCTGCCAATGATGCTGCAGAAACAATCGCAAATAATTACGATGGCGGGAGAGAAAAATTCATTGAAGCTATGAATAAAAAAGCAAAATCCTTGGGGTTAATCAATACAAATTTTACTAATCCCAGCGGACTTGAGGGGGACGGAAATCAATATACAACTGCGTATGATTTGCTCGTGATAACTCGATTTGCAATTATGAATTTTCCGTTATTTAACAAAATTATATCTACAGTTGATTATACGCTGCCATATTCAAGAAATCATAAAGAAATTTATCTTGAAAACGAAACAAATCTTCTTACAAGTTATCCTGGAGTCAGGGGGGTTAAGACCGGATATACTCCGGAAGCCGGATTTTGTCTAGTGACATATCTTGATTACGGAGGACATAAGATTATTGGAATATTGCTAAATAGCAGTAATAGAAGAGATGAGATGAAAGAGCTTCTTGATTATTCTTTAAAGTCTCTAGGAGTCCAACCGCCTATTCATAAATAAATTTAGTTTGATCTGTGTATTATTGATTAGAAAAATTTTGCTCAAGTTTATTTTTGATATTGGACAGTATAGTTTTTACTTCATTAACAATTTCTATTGGGGTTGTATCGACTTTGATAATATAACGATTGATTTTTAGGTGCATCGTGTCTGAAATTTCCTGCTCTCCGCTTATATTTGTCAGCATAACGGTCGGTACCAATTTGCCCCAGGGATCTTGTCTTAGTTTCTCAAGCATTTCAATGCTATTCATTTTGGGCATCCTTACGTCAATCAGCACTATATCAGGGTGTGTTTCCAGTGCGCGAGTTAATCCCTCTTCGCCGTTTTCAGCAACTATTGTTTCAAAGCCGCCGTCTTTAAATGCCTGATCATATAACTCTAAAAGATCTTTTTCGTCTTCTGCTATCAATACCTTAGCCATAATACTTTTTATGATTTCATTTTCTGTCTAAAAAGTCAATAACTCGAAGTATTTTCCTTTAATATGCAACAGTCGTTACTTTATTCGGCGGTTTCATTCCAAGACCTATGTGCGGTCTTTTCTCATGGTAGTATAACAGATATTGTTCAACCTCTCGGGTTAAGGCTGGG
>Ga0210057_1002070_pt1 | contig 29260 bp, 29 predicted proteins | sample CryGeyCG2114_010_2_FD_183968 | JGI IMG/M metagenome (GOLD analysis project Ga0210057, IMG submission 183968) | Groundwater microbial communities from aquifer - Crystal Geyser CG10_big_fil_rev_8/21/14_0.10 (SPAdes) (version 2) | ecosystem: Environmental > Aquatic > Deep subsurface > Groundwater ...
CGCTGGCGGCGGGTCAAATGGCTGGGGATGTTAATAATCAAACGGACATATTGATCGCCGCGTCCTCGACTTTGAAGTCGGGGAATGCCCTGGCCGCGCAAACGGATCAAGGTGCCGGATTGGGTGCCGGGCTGGACTTTGAGTTTCAGTTCACCGTCAAGGGTGGGTACGGGTACGACTGCCCCCAAAACCGCCTGGGGAAAAGAAATCGGTTCGTCAATAAATACGTCATTGCCGTCGCGCTTAAACAAAGCATCGGCTTTAACTTCAATGGTCACGTAAAAATCGTTAAAGCGGATCCGGGTACCATCGTCCGCCCCGGCCGGAATTTTAATCTTATATTCTTTACCCTGGTGGATAATCGTCCGCTCACAGCCTTTCGCCGCCTCCATAAACTCAATTGTCAAACCGTAACGGGGAATTTGCCGGGCCTGCCTAAACGGTGACCGGCCGCCGCCGAAAAAACTCTCGAAAATCTCAAACGGGTCGGAAAAACCGCCAAAGTCGAACCCTCCCTGGTTTCCGCCGGTAGTATAAGTATAAGTAAACGGCCCAGCCCTGTGGGAGCTAAACGGATCCCAGCCCGAGGCTGGTCCGCCTTGGGCGGAAAAGGCACTGTGGCCGAACTGGTCATAAGTCTGCCGCTTTTCCGGATTAGCCAAGACTTCGTAGGCCTCGGAAATTTCCTTGAATTTTTCGGCCGCATCCGAGGCTTTATTCCGGTCCGGATGAAACTGCAACGCCAGCTTCCGGTAAGCGGATTTTAGTTCCGCCGCCGAAGCGGTTTTATTCACCCCCAAGACTTCATAAAAGTCCCGTTTGGTCGCCATTACTCTTTGACCACTTCGCCTTCTTGAACCTTGTCTTTATCCGTCTTCGCCTCGGCTTCGGCGGACGAGTCGTCCGGCTTTTTTTCTTCCGGTTTCTGGTACATCGCCGCGCCGACTTTTTGAATCGACTCGGACAAATCTTTGGTCTTGGCTTCCAGCTCGTCTTTACTGCCGGATTCCAACACGTCTTTCAAGGCCTTGATCTTGGTCTCGACCTCATCCCGGTCCTCTTTTTTGACTTTATCGCCGGCGTCTTTCAACGTTTTTTCGGCGGTAAAGATCAGGCCGTCGGCCTGATTCCGGGCGTCGATCCGCTCCTTTTTGAGCTTATCCTCTTCGGCGTGTTTTTCCGCCTCCTTGGTGATCCGCTCGACCTCGTCTTTAGATAGTCCGGTCGAACCCTGAATAGTAATTTTCTGCTCTTTATTGGTCGCCTTGTCTTTAGCGGCCACGTTTAATATCCCGTTGGCATCCAGGTCAAAAGTGACTTCGATTTGGGGAATCCCCCTTAGCGCGGGCGGAATACCGTCGAGGATAAACCGGCCCAGGGACTTGTTGTCCGCGGCCATCGGCCGCTCACCCTGCAGCACGTTAATCTCCACCGAAGTTTGGTTATCGGCCGCGGTGGAAAACACCTGTGATTTACTCGTCGGCACGGTCGTATTCCGGGGAATTAAGGGTGTGGCTACCTGGCCCAAAGTTTCCAAACCTAAAGTTAAAGGTGTCACATCGAGCAAAAGGACATCAGTGACGTCGCCCATCAGCACTCCGGCTTGAATCGCCGCCCCCAGCGCCACGACTTCGTCCGGGTTAACCGATTTATTCGGCTCTTTGCCGAAAAACTCTTTGACGACCGCCTGCACCTTGGGCATGCGGGTTTGGCCGCCGACTAAGACAATTTCATCAATGTCTTTAGTGGTTTTTTTAGCGTCTTTCAAACAGGCTTTAACCGGCCCCATCGTCGCTTCAATCAGATCATCGACCAAAGACTCGAGCTTGGCCCGGGTCAGCTTCATGGTCAAATGCAGCGGGCCGTTTTTGCCTTGGGTAATAAACGGCTGGTTGATCTCGGTCTCGGTCGAAGACGACAGTTCAATCTTGGCCTTTTCCGCCGCGTCTTTAATCCGCTGCAGCGCCTGCTTATCCGCCTTCAAATCAATCCCGTTTTCTTTTTTAAATTCGCCGGCAATGTACTCAATGATTTTCTGGTCAAAGTCGTCACCGCCCAAATGGGTATCGCCGTTGGTGGCTTTAACTTCGTAAATATTGTCGCCCAATTCCAACACCGAAATGTCAAACGTGCCGCCGCCCAAATCGTACACGCAAATTGTCTGGGCTTTTTTCTTGTCCATGCCGTAAGCGAGCGCGGCCGCCGTCGGCTCATTTAGAATCCGCTCAACTTTCAGCCCGGCAATTTCGCCGGCTTGTTTGGTCGCCTGCCTTTGGGCATCGTTGAAATAGGCCGGAACGGTAACCACGGCTTTATCGACTTTAGCCCCCAGATAGGCTTCGGCATCGGCCTTGGCTTTGGCCAAGATCATGGCAGAAATTTCCTGCGGGGTGTATTGTTTGCCCTCCACTTCCACTACCGCCATGTTATCTTTACCGGCCGCGATTTTATAAGCCACCATGCCCTGGGTTTTTTTGACTTCGCTATCGCTGGTTTTCCGGCCCATTAACCGCTTGATACTATAAATAGTGTTGCCGGGATTTAACACCATTTGCCGCTTGGCCACGTCGCCGACTAAGTTTTTGGCCGGTTCGACGATGGACGGAATTAAATTCCGGCCTTCGCTGGTCGGAATCACTTTGCCGGTCCCGCCCTCCATCACCGCCACGACCGAATTAGTGGTCCCTAAATCAATACCGATTATTTTGGACATATTTTATCCTTTCCCCACCTTAACGCGGGCGGGACGCAAAACTTTATCATTTAATAAATAGCCTTTTTGGGTGACGCTGACTACTTGGTCTTTTTTACCGGGAATGATTTCCACACACTCGGCAGTTTTCGGATCAAACGGCTGGTTAATTAAGGACATTTCTTTTACCCCTTCTTCGTCCAAAACCGTCTTCAGCTGCTGCAGGGCCAGGCCTAATCCCTGATCTTTAAGGTGGGTCGAGGCCGCTTCCAGGGCATCGACTACCGGCAGTAACTTGGCTAAAAACTGCTCCAAAACATACTTAACAAACTCCAGCCGTTCCGCCTCAACCCGTTTAGTCAGATTTTGGTAATCGGCCAGGGCCCGTTTTAATTGATCGTCTTGTGGTTGCCGATTTTTCTTGACCATAAAATTTACCAATTTTGAGAAATTTCATTGACTAAATTACCAAAGTACCGGACTACGGGAATCAGTTGCGGATAATTAAGCCGCGACGGGCCGATCACTCCCAAAGAACCGGACAACTGCGGCCCCTTAAAATCGGTAAACACCAACCCCAGCGACTGAAACCACTTGGAATCGAGGTCGTCGCCGACCAAAATATGAACGGTTTCGTCACCGGTAGCCTTGGTAAAAATCTCGTTTAGTTCGGCAAACTCGTCGATCAAAGACAAAACTTCGCGAGCAACGTCGATATCATAAAATTCCGGATTGTTCAAAATGTGGGCGTAGCCGGCGTGGTAAACATCGCCCTTGGAAGTGCAGATAATCGCCAAGTCATTGGTGGTCTCGGCCAAAACCCGGGTCACTTGGTGCAAAAATTTCTCCACTTCAAACCGCTGGTCCCAAACTTTTTCCTTGACGGCCACTTCTTCGGCGGTCGACAATTCCTGCTCTTTGACCAGTTCCCGGACGTAGTATTTCAGGGCCATCGGCGTCGGGGTCCGGCCGGCCGAAGTATGCGACTGGAGCAGAAAACCCATTTTAGTCAAGGCCACCATTTCGTTTCTGATTGTAGCCGGGGAGATGCCCAAATTGTATTTTTTCTCCAAAGTAATACTGCCGACCGGTTCGGCAGTCAAGGTATACTCCTCGATAATCGTCTTTAAAATCTGGGCCTGCCTGTCAGTCAAATTCATAATTAGCACTAAACTATCACGACTGCTAACGGCTGTCAAGGGGGTTTTCTGCTAGAAAACGTCGGCGGCTAAGTTCACTCCTAACTTTTTAAAGTCCCTGTCAAAAGAAAAGATAATCTTTATCTTATTGCGCCTCATGGCCACCGCGCTCGAACAGTCAATAAAAGAAATGTTTTTCGATTTAACTCTTCTGAATAAATCCCGGCTTTCTTTATGTAAATACCGGTCAATAAATATTTCCTTAGCGTACGTGTGAATTTCACTTAAAAAATCGGTTGCCGCTGGTTTACCCAGTTTTTTGGAAATCACTGTCAATGTTTCGCCGATTATATCTGAAGAAGTATAGAATTTTGCCTTTTTTGAATTTAATTTATCTAACAGTGAATTAGCCTCATTATGAGTCGAGTCTTGGCCATCTTTAATGGCTACAAAAACATTAGTATCGATAAATACCTTAAAGGTCGTAGGCATACTTATCGTATTCGGAATCGCCAGGGCCGCTCACCGGATTAACTGCCCATTTTTTTAAAGCCTCATATTGAGACAGTTTCTTTTTTGCTTTCTTTCTAATTTTCTTGCCTTCGACTTTCACCGCTTTATCCAAAAGCTCCCGTGTCATTTGGGAAAAGGATTTACCCGCCAGGGCCGCCAATTCCTCAATGGCATATTCGTGGCTATCCTGCAGTAAAATCTGTTTTCTTACCAACATACACACCTATATTACACAACTACTAGAAAGTTGTCAAGTCTTAACGATCTTGCTATAACCAAAGTATGAATTTAAGACGAAAACGCTCGCTGGCTAAATTAATTTTTGGCGGATTACTACTAATAATTTTGAGTACCGGTTTATTTATCGGTTTGGGGTTTAAGGACAAAGTCGCCAATTTATTTTCCGAAGCCACCGGGACCAAGGCGGAAATCCGGGTGGACGCCGGCAGCAATCTGGGTGTCCTGCCCCAGCCGTGGCGCAATCTGGCCCAGGGCGGCGAAGAACCCGACACCATAACTAAAGTAGCCCAAAAAATCAAACTCCTGCAACCCAACTACATTCGGATTGACCATATTTATGATTTTTATGATGTGCCCAATGGCTGGACCAAACTAGACAGTGAAGTCAATGCGATTTTAGCCGCCGGCGCCAAACCTTTATTGGCGCTTTCCTATATGCCTAACGGTTTCGGCGCGGATATCACCGCCGCGCCGGACAACTGGAACGACTGGTACGCTTTGGTCAAAGCCACCATTGAACACTACTCCGGCAAAAACAATAAAAACATCAGCAACGTTTATTACGAAGTCTGGAACGAACCGGACCTGTTCGGCGGCTGGAAAGCTTACGGCAACAAAAACTACCTCCGGCTTTACCGGGTCTCCGCCCAAGCGGCTGCGGCAGCCAACAACACTCTGCCTTTTAAACTCGGCGGGCCGGCCACTACCGGCGCTTACCCAAACTGGATCGAGGCCCTGCTTAATTTGGTCGACGCGGAAAATTTGCGTCTCGATTTTGTTTCCTGGCATCGCTACTCGTGGGAAGCTGAAGCCTTAAGCGACGACGCCGGCCTAATAAACCGCCTATTACTCAAACATCCCCGCCTGGCCTTAAAAGAAAAACTGGTGACCGAATACGGCCCGGACCCGGAAAATAATCCGGCTTACGACACCGGCCTGGGCGCCAGCCATTTGTTGGCAACCATCCGGGCCAGTTTGGGCAAAATCCATAAAATTTTTAATTTTGAAATTATGGACGGCCCCGGTCCCGACGGCGCCGCTTTCTGGGGCCGTTACGGCTTGTTAACCCATCACGCTTCCGGGCTCCAACCCAAGCCCCGCTATAATTTACTATTATGGTTAAACCAGCTCGAAGGCCAACGTTTGGCCGTTACCGGCGAAGGCAGCTGGGTAAAAGGCATTAGCGTTGCCTCCGGCAACATTCTCCGGCTTTATTTGGTCAACTACGATCCCCGCGGGGCCCATCAGGAAACCGTTCCGATTGTCATTAACAATTTAGCTCCTGGCGGTTATCAGGTAAATTACGAGTGGTTCCAGGGCAAAACTCAAACCAAAGCCGTCCAGATTACCGGCGGCACTTTTGTTGATCAGGTATTCATGCGGCCGAACGAGATTATCCGGCTCACCCTAACTCATTAACGCCAAAAACGCTTCCTGGGGCAAATTAACCCGGCCGATTTGCTTCATTCTTTTTTTGCCTTTTTTCTGTTTAGACAGCAGTTTATTTTTGCGGCCCGGGTCGGCCGCGTGCAGTTTAACCGTCACGTCTTTGCGCCAGGATTTGATGGTCTCCCGGGCCAAAATCTTGCCGCCCATCGCCACCTGGATCGGCAGTTCAAACTGCTGCCGGGGAATCACCGCTTTCAGCTTGGCGGCCAGACGCTTGGCCACCTCGTCAATCCGGGAACGGACCACCAATTGCGCCAGCGGGCCGATCGTCCGACGGTTCAATTTAACCTCCAGTTTGACCAAATCCACCGGCCGGTAATCCAAAAAGCGCCAATCCAAACTGGCAAAACCGGAAGACAGGCTTTTTAATTGGCTGAAAAAATCCGACACCAATTCCCGCAAAGGCAAACAATAAACCAGCTGGACCTGGCTGCCGAAATACTGCTGGCTTAATAAACTGCCCCGGCGAGCCTGGGTTAACTGCATCACTCCGCCCAAATAAGCTTGGGGGGTAAAAATCGTCAACTCGATTACCGGTTCTCTAATTTGATTAATTAAAGTCGGGTCGGGCAAGTCGGCGGCGCCGGTCAGATTAATCGTTTTGCCGGAACGCAAATCCACCCGGTATTCCACCGACGGACTGGTGCTGATTAATTCCAAGTCAAACTCCAGTTCCAGCCGCTCCTGGACCACGTCGGCATGCAGCAAACCCTGAAAGCCGATCTTAAACCCGCTGCCTAAAACCGCCGAAGTCACCGGGACAAAATGCAAACTGGAATCATTGAGCGCCAACTTTTCCAGGGCCGCTTTTAAACGCAAAAAGTCAATGTTATTTACCGGGAACAGGTCCATAAACATCATCGGCTTCGGCTCCAGGTACCCCGGCAGTCCGGTGGTTTGGCTGCCGGCCAAAGTTAAGGTGTCGCCGACGCGGCAAAGACTGATGTCTTTCAGTCCGGTTGCAATATAACCCACCTCGCCCCAGTTTAAGTTTTTAGCCGGCACCATTTGAGGAGAAAAATAGCCCAGGTTTTCTGCCATAAATTCCGCTTTACTCCCTAAAAACTGCAGCCGGTCTCCGGCCGCCACACTGCCGTTGACTACCCGTACCGAAGCGATGACTCCCCAGTGCGGATGATAAAACGAGTTAAACACCAGGGTCTGAAGCGGTTGAACCGCACTGCCGCCGGGCGGCGGAATCCGGTCAATCACCGCTTTAATTAATTGAATTAGATTAGCGCCGGTTTTGGCCGAAATGGTTAAAAGCTCCTCGCGTTTAAAACCAAAACTATCAATTAAAGCCTGCTTGGTCGGTTCAATTTCCGCGTTCGGCAAATCAATCTTGTTAATTACCGGCACTAAAGTCAGATTTTGTTCAATCGCTTTGTAGGCATTGGCCAAAGTCTGGGCCTGAATGCCGGCGGTAGCATCGACCAATAAAATCGCTCCTTCGCAGGCGGCCAATGACCGGGAGACTTCGTAAGCAAAATCTACATGCCCCGGAGTATCGATCAGATTAAGGATATAAGGAATAGTATTTAGAGAATAGTGCAGGCGCACCGGGGCTAGTTTAATTGTTATTCCCCGTTCCTGCTCTATTGGGTTAGAATCTAAATAACGCTTTGGGTTCTTCACGGTTCCCGTCAGTTCCAAAAATCGGTCGGTCAAAGTCGTCTTGCCGTGGTCGATATGGGAAACCACGCAAAAGTTACGGAGCCGTGATGGGTTCATAATAGAAACGCCTTAATTTCTTAAACAAAGACGTAAAATGATTCACTTCCCTGATTTTAAATAAATACGACAAACCGACGTAAACCAACAGGCCGATTAACCCGGTCACCACGCTCAAACCGACTAATCCGAGAGTTTTAGTAGTGTTAAAAATATACCGGTCAAACCAGCGGAACGGCAGGTACAGGGCTAAACCGGTTAAAAGCGTCGCCGCGGTCATTTTCACTACCGGCAGCCAAAAAGTTTCCCAGCCAAAACCGTTAAGCTTCCGGCTTAAGGCCCAAAACAGCAGGCCTAAATGCAGAAAACTGGCCAAAGAAATTGCCAGGGCTAAGCCCAATACCCCTAAATCAGCCCGGTAAACCAGGTTAAAACTCAAGGCCACATTCGCCAGCACCGCCAGGGTACCCAGAATAAACGGGGTCCGGGTATTGCCCAAAGCGTAAAACCCGCGCACTAAAATCTGGACGGCCGATTGGGCAAAAACAGAAATAGCAAACAGGGCCACCGCCCGGCCGGTCAACAGCGTCGCTTCCCAGGGAAACGTCCGGGCGCCGAAAGCCAGCCGGACTGCCGGCAGGCGCAACACCAATAATATCATGCCCGCAGGCAGAGATAAATATAAAACCTGGTTCAGGGAATCGATCAGCAGCTGTTTGAATTTTAACAGCGAGTCATCCCGTTGGGCATCCTGGGACAGCGTCGGCAGCGCCGCCTGGCCGATGGTGGCGCCGAACAAACCCACCGGCAGACTGTTTAAATGCTGGGCAAAATAAAAAATCGCCAAACTTCCGGCCGGCAAACCGGTGGCAATAAACACCGCTACCGTCAATTCAATTTGCGACACCGCCAATGCCACCGTCCGCGGCAGCATCAGCCGGCCGATCCGCCGAACCCCCGGATGGCGCCAGTCAAACGACCAAACAAACCGGAAACCGGTCGCTTTAAGCAAGGGCAGCTGGACGATTAAATGAAGAAACGCTCCCAAAATCACGCCGGCCACCGGACCGAAAATCCCCATCGTCGAAGACAACAGCCAAATCCCCAGAATAATTCCCAGATTATAAACGATCGGCGACAGCGCCGGCACGATAAAATGCTGCTGCGACTGGAGGATGCCGGTAAAAAAATTAGAGACTAAAAAACTCAATTGAGCCAGCAGCAGCCAACGGGTAATTTGGATCATCAATTCCAGTTCGGCCGGGGAAAAACCGGGAGCGATCAACCGGCTTAAAGGCGCCGCTAACCAGAAAATTATCCCGGCTAAAATCAAAAATCCGGCTATTCCCAGACTGATTACCGTCGAGGCCACGTGCCAAGCTTCTTCTTTGTCTTTGAGCAAATAACGGGTGAATACCGGAATAAACGCAGCCGAAAGCGCCCCGACGACCAACAGTTGAAACACTATGTCCGGCAGCCGGAAAGCGGCAAAATAAACGTCCAGCTGTCCCGCAGACGCGGGATCAAAAAAATACGATGCCAAAAACCGGTCTCGCAGCAGCCCCAACAGCCGGGAGATTAAAACCGCCGTCATCAATACGGCGGCGGCGGAAAGAACGCTGTTTTGTTTTCTAAACAGGTGGTTGACCATCAAGGCTCCAGTATAGCATAATACAGTTGATGCCCATTCTTAAATCAGCTATCAAAAAACTCAAGGTTGACCGCCGCCGGGAGAAAGAAAATGCCGCCATCCGGCAAAACTATAAGGAAGCGCTGAAAGCGGCTAGGGCGAAAAAGTCCGCCGCCGCCGTCACCAAAGCCTTTAGCGCCTTGGACCGCGCCGCCAAAAAGAAAATCATCCACAAAAACAGGGCCTCCCGGTTGAAATCGCGACTGGTCCGGATCTATACTTAACCCAGAATGTCTGTCCGATCGGTTGAACTTAATCTCTTTCCCAAAGAACCTTGGGAAAGAGGCGCAATTGGCCAACTATTAACCTGGGTGTTATCGGTCGGCCGTTATGTGGTGGTCTTTACCGAGGCAATTGTCATCAGCGCCTTTTTGTACCGCTTTGGTTTGGACCGGAGCTTAACCGACTTGCGCGCTTCGGTCAAAAACAAACAGGCCCAAGTCACCTCTTTTGGCGATTTGGAAAGTTCTTTCCGGCTGGTCCAAGCCAAATTAGACCTGGTCAAATCGGTCACCGATCAACCCCGGGTGGCCACGGCGTTAACGATTTTAGGCAAAATGATGCCGACCGACGCTGTCCTGACTAACGTCACTATCAATCAGAAACAGGTCGTTATCGAAGGGGTGGTAGCCTCGCAAACCGGCCTGGCAACACTGTTAAGCCAGGCACAGGCCAAAACCGAATTCAACGACGTGGTTTTAGAAAACGTCAAGTCCGCCGCCGACAAAAACTCCGGCATCGAATTCCGCTTAACCCTTACTTTTAAAACCATATGAACTTATCCGAAAAACTCACCGGCCGGACCAGCTACTTCCAATACTACAATCGTTTAAAATTGACGTTCGGCCGGCCGACGGCCAAAGTTTCCTCGCTGGCCATCCTGACTATTTTTACGGTCATCTTTTTCATTCTGTTCGCGATTATGCCCACCTTTAAAACCATTGCTTCTCTCCGGCGGGAAATTGACGACACCAAAACCGTCGAGGCCAAACTCCGGCAAAAAATCCAGGCCTTGGACCAAGCCGAAATCCTGTTCGGCCAAGTCAGCCCCGGTTTAAACAGTCTAAACTTAGTCCTGCCGCCGGGGCCGGAATTTGAACGGTTAGCCTGGCAGTTCTATTGGCTGGCCGGACAAAACCAGCTCACTATCGTCAACGGCACCCTTAATGAATTCAAGGCTGATTTTGTGCCGGTTGATCTCACTTTAACCGGCAGCTATCCCAATATAAAAAAATTTGTGGACGGCATAAACCGCCTGGACCGTTTGATCGGGATTGATGAACTGACCATTTCCGCTAAAGCCGTCCGTTCCGCCGACGGCACCTTAAGCGCCAACTTCAAACTAAAAGCTTTTTACTTAAAATCCTTATGATTACTAAAATCTATGCCCAGCGGCTGAAAAAAGACCTCATGCGGCTGGCAATTTTCTCCTTAATCACTGTGGTAATTTGGCTGGGTTTGGCCACCCACCGGTCCCTGACCAAATCGCAAATTAAACCCGACGTCCAAAAACAGCTGGAGCCCTTGACGGCCTCTTTGGAGCTTGACACCCTGGAGCAAGTTAAGTCAAGGCCCGAAACCCCGCCAATTGACTGGATTTTGTTTGGACCGACGCCATTGGCTACTATTAGCGCCGAACAAAATGATCAATCTGAAACTGACTAAAATCCATTTTCCCACCGCCTTGGGCCTGCTGATTTTACTGGTGGCGATCGGCGTCGGCCTTTATTGGGTTAAAAATAAAACCGCCCCCGACTCCGCTTCCGGCCAAACCCTGGCGCCTAAGCAGGTCCGCTTAACCAACGTTACCGATAGCAGTTTTTCAGTTTCCTGGACCAGTGACCAACCGACTAACGCCAAAGTTAAAATCGGCACCGACTTAAACAACCTCAAAGACCGGTTCGGCGACGACCGGGACCAGCTCTCCGGCGAAACCGGCAGTTTTGAAGTCCATTATCTGACGGCGAAAAATCTCACTCCCAACACCAAGTACTATTTTAAAATCGAGTCGGGCGGCAAATCCTTTGACAATCAAGGCAAGCCGTTTGAGATTACCACCGGCCCGACTTTAGGCAGCCCGCCGGGCGCCGACCCGGTTTACGGCACGGTTTTAACCGCCGCTAAAACCCCGGCCGAGGGTGTAATTGTCTATGTCAATTTAGCTAACGCCGCGCCTTTATCCGCCCTGGTTAAGTCCGGCGGCGACTGGGCCTTATCTCTTTCCACCGCCCGGACCAGCGATTTGAAAAGTTATTTAAATTACGACGCTCAGGCGACGATCGTCAACCTGCTGATCCAGGGCGGCCGGCAAGGAACGGCCCCGGCGATTACCACCACCGCCAATGACAACCCGGTACCGGACATTATTTTAGGCCAGTCGCACGACTTCCGCCGGGCACCCCTGGCCGCGGCCGAAACCCCAATTGCCTCCGGCAGCGGCAATTTTTCCCTTGAACCGCTGATTGCCCAAAACCAACCGCCGGCTACCCCCAGCGGTGAAGTCACTTTAGAAAACCCCGGCGTTGACGGCGAAGTCATCAACGCTACCCAACCGGCCTTTATCGGTTCCGGCCCGCCGGGCACGGTCCTGGCCATCGAAATCCACTCCGATGACACCTATACCGGCACCGCCACTATCGGTAAGACCGGCGACTGGGAATTCATCCCGCCGCAGGGACTCTCCAGCGGCGAGCATTCCATTACTATTGCTTATCTTGATTCCGGCGGCGTCGAACAAAGTCTGAACCGCAGCTTTGTCATCGCCGCGGCCGGGCAGACGGACGTGCCGGCAATTACCGCCACGCCATCGGGAGAAATCAGTACCGATTCCGGCCGGACCTCGATGCCTTCTACTGCCGGCGGGGTGCCTCACCCCGGGGCCGGCGATATTTCTTTACTATTATTATTAACCGGTGCCGGCTTGCTCATTGGTGGCTTACAAATTAAAAAAGTTGTATAACTAATTTATGGACGATCTTGGCCTGCAGCAAACTCCGCTTTCGCCCGCCACAGCTTCAGCGACGGCGGGTCAGCCGTCGGCCCCCCCCGTTCAACCGGAAACACCGGTAATCACTCCGCCCAAAAAAAAGTTTCCGTTTAAGCCGGTAATTGGCACGCTGGTGGCCTTACTCCTCGTCAGCGGCACGGTGTTTCTCTCCCGCCAATTGATCCAGCAGCGCCAAACCGTCGAACAGCAAGCGGCACTTCCCGGGACTTGCAAAAATCGGCCAAAGGATCAATGTAATGGCTGTGGACCGGTAAAAAACGACAAGCAATATGAATGCAAATGGGATTATAAAGATGATGGATGTCGAGAGGGCAAAGAATGCGTTGATGGCAAGCCGCCGCTTAGTTGCGATGATTTAATTACTGATTGCACTGATAGTTGTAGTATTGGTGGTGGTACTCCACCAGGTCCCGATGGTTGTTATAAATGCGGTGGTTACAATGGAAACAGTGAATTTTGTATTAAAGGCTCATCTCAATATACTTGTTTCCAAGTTGGTGTTGCCTGTAAAGACTGGTCACTAAACACCGGGTGCCCTACCACGCCGGTAAACACTTATTACTGTAAAGGTGTTACTGCATTTGTTCCGGGTGGTTGTGCTGAAAATGATCCACTTCCCGGTGGTGTTCACTATTTCAATACCACTAATACTATTGCTGGTCCTTGTGGAATTACCGGTAACTGGTGTGGTGAAATCCAAGTAGATCAAATAAAAAATGCTTCGGGCCAAGATTGCACAAATCATGATATTCCCGGATGTAATTCTTATGAACAACTTGACGATAACTGTGATGAAAATCCGCCGGCGAGTCCGTCACCGTCACCGTCGCCCACCGCAACTATTCCGGATTGCACCAGCTTAACCACGACGGCCGATCTAAATAATCTGAAAATTGGCACAGAATACTCCTTTCAATTAACTGCCGGGGGGACAGCGCCGATTACCGGCGTAAGAATGTCTACTTATGGCAATAGTTGTTCAGATAATCCATCAGATGATCCACAAACCGTTGCCGGTCCTGCTTCCGGTCCGGGAACTTACACGATTAAATGGACGCCGGCCAAAGCCGGTCCGTTTACCGCTTATGGCCGGATTTGGAATGATGGAATAGCCGAATGCCGGGCTGACTGTGTAGATGGCCCGCCGCGATACTTATGTCCTAATGCTCAAGCCTGTAAATTAACGGGAACAGTAATCACGGACTCAATTATGAGTTGTGTGGATTTAACCAAAAATATTGTTGCGCCGAAGTTAAATGACACTGTCACTTTCACCTGTAAAGGGGCTAACTTTTCTTCGGCGGCGCCGGTGGCCCAATTCCGCACCAATCTTGGCGGCGCAACATTTCTCAAGCCTTTTAAACCGATAGCGCTCGTCAACAATCAAGCTACTACTCAAATTCCTATTTCGGCAGTCGGCAATTGGTTAGTCCAATGCCGCGTCTGCACTGATTATGATCATACTATTGTAGATAATAATGACACTAATACCTACTGTACTAACTGGGGACAGGCAAACTAATATGAAAAATAACAATAAATGGCTATTATGGGGACTAATCGGCTTTACCGCCATTTTACTGACTACGGCCGTAGTCTTGTTTTTCCAGTTAAAACAGCCGGCACCCACCCCCTCGCCCACCCCTAAACCCAGACCTACCACCTCGCCCCAACTGCCGCAGGTCCAGGAAACGACCACTGAAGAAGTCTGCAGTTTGAGTTTTACCGTCGGTGCCTCTCCCAGCCCCAGCCCCAGCCCCAGCCCGTCGCCATCGCCATCGCCATCGCCGTCGCCTCAACCAATTACCTGTTTTGACACCTGTAGTTCCGACGCCGAATGCGAAGCCGATTTGCGCTGTCAAAGTGTTTCCGGCACCAAACGCTGCGTTAACCCCAGCTGCAGTGAGGATGCCGACTGCAGCTGCGCTGTAGCTAAAAAGGCCTGTTGGGATAAGTGCCAAAACAACAATGACTGCGAATCGCCCTGGGCCTGTCAGACAATTCCCGGCACCAATGATAAACGCTGTGTCAATTCCAGTTGTGTCGGGGAAAGCGACTGCAGCTGCGCTGTAGCCGAGGTCGCCCACCCATCACCTTTGGCTAGTTTACCCAAAGCCTCGCCTCCGGCCCTGCCGCAGGCCGGTGTCAATACCCCGATGGTCCTGGGAGTTTCCGTCGGAATCTTAATGATGCTCGTTGGTTTGCTGGCACTGTAGCTTAACGCCAACTGGGCAACCAAAACCAATACTTTAACCACTGACTCGATAACGGTATAGCCGTATTGATCGGATAGAAAAAAAGAAAACTAATAGTAATCAGTAATAAGTAAATCGTAATTAGTGGTTTGTTTTTAGTTTGCCAAAGACCCTGGGCCAAAATAACGGTCAAAACCGAAAGCGCCGGCAAATAATGATGCAAAAACATAATCCGGGGCGAGGCCAAAAACGGCAGCCAGAGGCCCAAGTAAGAAACCAGAAGATACCGGTAAGGACTCTCCTTGAAAGCCTTCGAGGAGAGTCCTTGAAGGAGGGCCAAAATCCCGCCCCAAAAAATTATGGGGTTGCCCAAGTTATAAATGTTGGCAATTTTATCCGGCAGGTACTGAACGTAAAACCAAACCGGCCGGATTAATAGCGGCCACTGCCAAGCCGCCGATTGATAACCATGGGTGGCAGTTAAGTGGATCTGATAATAATAAATTTGTTTATGCAGCTCGACAAATTGCTGCCAGGTATGGCCTTGGAACCAAAACTGGAAAAAAGAAAGCAGATAGATTAATGGCGGAATAAAAACAAAATACCAATAGGGACTCTCCCTGAAGGCCTTCAGGGAGAGTCCCTGAAGGAGAACTTGAAGGCCAAAAATCGGAAATAATAACACCGCCGAATGCTTGGTGGAAATGGCAAGTCCGGTAAAAACCGCACTCCAAAACCAACTCTTTTTATAGAAAAAAGCCAGCGCAAATAAAATAAACGTGGTGACAAAAATATCGTTCATGGCAATCCGGGACATGGTCAGCTGCAAATTATCCAAACTGAACAGCAGGCCCGCCAGTAAAGCAATGTTGGTTTTTTTTGTTACTACCAAAGCTAAATAATAAACCGCCGCCACGGCCAGCGTGCCGAATACCGCGGCGGGAAACCGCCAACCAAAACTGTTATCCCCAAAGACCAGCACCGAACCGGCTTGGAATAACTTTGCCAAAGGCGGGTGCAGCCAATCATAGGCGGTATTCGGCTCCGGCGCCTGGGCGTAAACGTCAAACGCTTCCGGATTATTTTGGGAAAATGCCCGCAGAGACGGAACGTGATAAACTTCATCAAAGATATAGGCTGACGGCATGTCTATGCGCCAAATCCGGAAAATAAAACCAATAATTAAAATCAGCCAAAGCCGGCGCTGTTTTAACATAAGAGAATTATATTCTATTATCCTGCTGGGTTTAATCGTAACCATTGGATTTTATTTACGGGCCAATCATTTAACCCAAAGCCCGCCCGGATTTTATATTGATGAAGCGTCGATTGGCTATAATGCTTATTCTATTTTAAAAACCGGCAGGGATGAACACGGCGTAAAATTTCCGTTATTTTTTCAAGCTTTCGGTGATTATAAAAACCCGGTTTACATTTACTCACTGGTGCCGCTGGTGAAAATGTTTGATTTAGAGATTGCCACCGTCAGGTTAAATTCAGCTATATGGGGAACTTTGGGAATTTTAGCCATGTTCTGGATGGCCTGGGAGTTTTCCAAAAACAAAGTTGTCAGTTTGTTGGCCGCCGCGATTTTAGCAGTGACTCCATGGCACCTGCATTACAGCCGCCTGGGTTTTGAAGCAATCTCTTTCCCGACTTTATTAACGACGGCAATCAGTGCTTTTATGGGGTGGAAAAGAACAAAAAATAACCTAATGGGAATGATTGCCTGCCTAAGTTTAACCCTGGCCTTTTTCAGTTATTCAACGGCTAGGCTGTGGCTGCCGCTAGTGGCGGGATTTTTTGTTTGGCTTTATTGGAAACAGAGCAATAATCTGAAGCATTTCTGGCCGCTGGCGGCGGCGGTTCTGATGATCGGCGGTTTACTAATCTATGGCCGGCACAGTACTCCGGACGGTTTGACTGCCCGGTTAAATCAAATCTCTATTTGGTCAGATCATCCCGGATATCTTGAAATCGGACATCGGTTTTGGAATACATTTTGGCAGCATTGGACAATCAGGTTTCTCTTCTTATCCGGCGATCCCAACTTGCGGCATTCCAGCCAGGTAAACTCCGAACTGCTGTTAAGCTTAGGCGCCATCTCTTTTTTGGGAGCAGGGATAATTTGGAATAATTTCAAAAGCCGGCAGGCTTGGAAATTGGTTTTACTCATGATCGGCCTCTTCCCTTTGGCCGCCAGTTTAACCAAAACCGATCCGATTGCCACCAGAACTTTACAGGCAGTTCCTTTTTTTAGCCTCGCCGGAGCAGTAGGAATCCGGTGGATGGGTCAAAAATTATGGAAAAGCCGGCGGTTTTTTACGGCTTGGTTAATCATACTGGCTTTAACCGTCAGCCTGGAGTTTGGTTCTTATTATTATGATTTGATAAACCGTTATCCCGTGCGGGCTTGGAATTGGTTTGACGGCGACGTCTCCGGCTTAATCTCTGAAGAAAAGACTGTCTTACCCGATCAAATTCACCAAATTTATATTCAGGGATTATTTTTTATGAAAGCCGACCCGGTTAAATGGCAAACAAGCAAGCAAGCGCCGTTTATAATTAAAAAAACCGACATTAATGACTGAATCAATCATTTTCCCTGCCGCCTTTATCACTGCCTCTTGGCTGGCCGGATTTTGGCTGGTGGAAATAATTTTCCCGGCTTGGTTAAAAATATTTAAGATTGCCTGGGGACTAGTTTGGGGATTATTAATTGCCACCTTGATCATTTTTTGCTTAGCCTTGATCGGGAATTTATCCGGCTTAACCATCGGTGTCGGCAGCGGATTATTTTTATTAGGGACAGGCTGGCGCCGCCGGTTAAATAAAAACAAAGGCAAAAAACAACAACGTCTTTTTTTTAAAGACAAGGTCTATTTATTAAGTTTAATAATTTTGTGGGGGGCAATCTTTGGCAGGATTTACTTCCCGGCTTTATCGTTTAATAACCATGGCTTATGGGCCAGCGGCAGAACGGTTTGGGGCGACTGGGCGATTCATCTAAGCTATGTTAATAGTTTTGTTTACGGCGATAATTTTCCGCCCGAATACCCGATCTTGTCAGGGATTAAATTAACCTATCCTTTTGCAGTTGATTTAACCACGGCCATTCTAATTAAGTTAGGTTTAAAACTAGAAATAGCCATGGGATTAATTAATTGGCTGTTAAGTTTGGCCCTAATCATAATTTTGTGGCAGATGCTAAAAAGATTTATCAGCAATAATAAGGTTGTTAGCTTAGGCATTAATGCCGGGTTGCTGGCCGGCGGGCTTGGTTTTGTTAATTGGCTTGAAGATTTAAAAAATATCGGCCTCGTCAAAGCTTTAATTTCCCCGGTTCGCGAATACACCCATATCGCGGAGCAGAAGATTGAATTTATTAACCCAATCTTTTCCAGTTTACTGCCGCAAAGGTCGGTCTTATATGGATGGCCGCTTTGGCTTATGGTCATTATTATTTGGGACATAAGTTTAGATAAAAAGAACGGTCGCTTGGCTTGGTTATCCGGAGTCTTGGCGGGAATGTTAGTCATAATTCATCCCCATTCAGCCCTGGCCCTGCTGATGATTTTGCCGGTTTGGTGGCTAATGTTTTGGAGAAAAAGGGTTGATCGATACAATTATTGGGTCCGCTGGTTAATCCCTTTTGTTTTACTGGCCCTCCCCGGATATTTTTGGCTTGGCAATGACGTAATTGAAAAATCTTGGCGCTGGCAATTAGGTTGGCTGGCAGGACCCAAGACCCTGATAGACATTGGCTGGTTTTGGTTAATTAATTTAGGGGTGGGTGGAATTTTAATCTTAACGGCCTTACTCGATAAACAAATTTCCCTGAAAATAAAAAGGGCCTGTTTAGCCTGGTTGCCCTTATTTATTATTCCTAACTTTATTGTTTTCCAGCCCTGGGATTACGATAATAGTAAGTTTTTCCAATGGTGGTATATTTTATCAATTCCCTGGGCGATTTATTGGTTGAGCCGACGGCCGAAAATAGTAATTGCTGTTTGTTTTGTTTTAATTATTGGTTCAGGAACATTAGATTTATGGAACTCAATCTTGATAAATAAAAACCGGCTGTCAATGGCCGATAAACAAGCAGTAGCGCTGGCTGAATTTATTAAAAATAGTACCCCGCCTAAAAGCGTGTTTGCCACCGGCAGCGATCACTTAAATCCGGTAACCATGCTGGCAGGCAGAAAGCTATTAAAAGGTTTCAGCGGCTGGCTCTGGAGTTACGGATTAAATTATCAAACCCGAGAAACGGCCTTAAAGCAAATTTATCAGGGCGGGCAGAAAACCGAAGAACTTCTCAATAATTATGCCGTTGATTATCTGTTAATCGGTCCGAATGAACGAAACGAGTTTAACCCCGATGAACAATTTTTTTCAAACAATTTCCAACTCATATATGATCAAGATAGATATAAAATTTTTAAAGTCGGGAAGGATTACTGATTCTGATACAAAATTTCGTCAATGTATTGGAAGACGACATTCCAATCATCACCGGCGGGCAGCAGCACCCATTGGCCGTAGCGGCTGACCGGCGGGTTATAAAGCAGGGCGGGAATGTCTTCCGATTGACTGCCCTGGTCTAAAACGCCGGTGCGCAACTGCTCCCGATCAAGCTTTAAGCCGAGCTTAATCATGTCCGCATAAACTTCCGGCTTAATGTCCGTCTCCACGCTATCTGCAGCAATCTGTTTTAACTGTTTAATTTTGCCGAAATTCAATAAGGTTTTGGCTTTCAGTAATTTATCCCTGAACGCCAAAATGACCCGCTGCTGCCGCTGCGCCCGGCTGTAATCGGTGCCCTCTTCGCCGTCGGCATGCCGGGAACGGACATATTTAAGGGCCGTCACGCCGTCAAAAGTCTGCCGGCCGGATTTAAACTCCACGGTTTCGTACCGGGCCGCTTCCGGCTCGGCGTCTTCTTTGCCGGGAATCGGGTACTGCCGGTCCGCAAACCCCCGCGGCACCTCCACCTCAATGCCGCCTAAAACATCAATTGCCCGCTCAAAACCGGAAAAGTCCACTACTGCCCCGTAATGCACCGGCTGGTTCATCACCTCGCTCACGGCCGCTTTGGCCAAAATCAAACCGCCACCCTCTTGCTTGGTCTCGCCGTAATGATAGGCGGTGTTTAGTTTGGCGGCTAAAGAAACCACCCAAATATCTCTCGGTAGCGAAACAAGCACAACATCTCCTGAAGTCAGGTCTGCAGAAAGCAGAATGATACTGTCAGTTAAATCGCCGGCCTCGTGGCCTTCACCGCCGACACCCAAAAGCAAAATATTAGTCCGGCCGCGGAATGACTGAAGCCGGTTAATCGTCGGATTAATCAGCTTAAGCCCGATCTTGGCTTTTGGCGCCAATCCCCGGACCAAACCAATCACCAGTGCCAGTCCCGCCGCCAACACCAGCCATCGCCCCAGCCAGGCATATTTAATTAAACGGCGCTTAATCTTGGCGATTTCCGGCATGCTATGATTTTAGCATGGTTAAATCTTTCCTCGATGACTTAAACGAGCCTCAACGCCTGGCGGTAACTTTCGGCAACGGTCCTTTATTAATTTTAGCCGGGGCCGGTTCGGGCAAAACCCGGGCGTTAACTTTCCGGGCGGCCTATTTGATCCGGGAAAAAGGCATCAATCCCCACCGGGTACTGCTGGTTACTTTTACCAATAAAGCGGCTAAAGAAATGAAACAGCGCTTATCGTTCCTGCTGGGCGATTCGGCTTTGCCGTTCTGCGGCACTTTCCATTCTTTTTGCGTTAAACTGCTTAAAACTAAACAGGATTTTGCCATTTATGACGAGGATGACTCTTTGGAAGTCATCAAAAAAGCGGTCAAAAATCTGGAACTCGATATCAAACCCTACAAACCTCAAAGCTTAAAAGCGGCCATTTCCGCCTCAAAAAACGAATTGATTTCCAGCCTGGAATATTCCGGTTTCAGCCGCGGCCGGTACCAGGAATTGGCGGCTCAAGTCTACCGCGAGTACGACCGGCTGTTAAAACTTTACGGCGCCATGGACTTCGACGATCTGCTCCTAAATGCCGTTAAATGGCTGCGCCATGACCAGGAAACCTTAAATAAATACCGCCAGCAGTTTGAATACATCCTGGTCGATGAATACCAGGACACCAACAAAGCCCAGTACGAATTGACCCGCTTGCTTTCTTCCCGCTGGCGCAACCTGACGGCCGTCGGCGATTTTTCCCAATCGATTTACAGTTTTCGCGGCGCCGATTGGCGCAACTTAACGCGGCTGAAGGAAAACTTTCCCGATTTAACGATTATTAATTTAGAGCAAAACTACCGCTCCACCCAAAACATTTTAACCGCCGCCAACCAGGTTATCGGCAAAAATACCCAGCATCCGGTGTTAAAGTTATGGACCGAAGCCTGCCAAGGCAGCAAGTTAGCTATTTATGAAGCCAGGGATGAAAAAGACGAAGCCAACTTTATTGTGAATACAATAAAGAAATCCCAAACTCTAAATCCTAAATTCCAATATAACAATTTCGCGGTTTTATACCGCACTAACGCCCAATCGCGGAATATTGAAGAAGCCTTAATCAATCAGGCTATTCCTTATCTTTTAGTCGGCGGCACCCGGTTTTATTCCCGCAAAGAAATTAAAGACTGCTTGGCATATTTGCGATTTTTGGTTAATCCCAAAGACACGATCAGTTACGAACGTCTGGCCAAAATCGGCCAGCGTCAGCTGCAGCGATTTTTAGACTGGAAAGAAGCCAACCAAACGGAATTAATGACGCTGACTACCACCCAAGTTCTTGATCGGGTCTTAAAAGTCACCAATTATTTGGAACGGTTTGATCCCAAAGATGAACAGGATTTAGCCCGCCTGGAAAACATCAGGGAATTAACTTCTGTTGGCCGCCAGTGGCCGAAACTGCCGGAGTTTTTGGAACAGGTGGCGTTGGTCGAACAAACCGATTCAATCAAAACCAACGGCAACGCCGTCACCTTAATGACCCTGCACGCTTCCAAAGGCCTGGAGTTTAACACCGTCTTTTTAATCGGCATGGAGGAGGGTCTGTTCCCCCATTCCCGTTCGCTGTTATCGAAAGACGGGCTCGAAGAAGAACGGCGCTTGTGCTATGTCGGCATTACCCGGGCCAAAGCCCAGGTTTATTTTTCCTACGCCTGGCGGCGGCTGTACTTCGGCCAATACTCCAGCAACCCCGTCAGCCGGTTTTTGGCAGACATTGATACTAATTTGTTAGAATTAACCCATGCTCATTCGTGACCTGGTTGACAATGACCGCTCGACTCTTAACCAAATCGTTTCCCACCCCTTGCAAAGTTATGAGTGGGGCGAGTTTCGGCGCTTGGCCGGCAACCCGGTAATCCGAAAAGGGGTATTTGAAAAAAATAAACTGGTCCAGTCGCTCCAGGTGACTTTGCACCAGGTGCCTAAATTCAACTGGCAGATCGGCTACTTTCCCAAGGGCCAATTGCCGGACGAGGCCCAAATGAAAGTCTTACAGCAAATCGGCCGCGAAAATAACCTGGTGATGATCAAGCTGGAACCAAACGTCAGCCGCACGGTTAACGATCAACCCAATCATGGCTGGAACACCATCGATTCTTTTTTAAAACAGCACGGCTGCCGGCCGGGAAGAAGCCTCTTTACCCAATACAGCTTCCAACTGGATTTAAAGCCAGGCGAGGCCGATCTGCTGGCTAAAATGCATCCCAAAACCCGCTATAATCTGCGCTTGGCCGAAAAAAAGGGCGTCCGGGTTATGGTGGATGATTCACCGGCCAGCTTTGCTTGGTTTTTAAAATTATTATTTGAAGAAACGGTCGTCCGCCAGGGGTTTTTCGCCCACACCAGAGAGTATTTTCAAAAACTCTGGCAAACCTTAAATCCCGCCGGTATTGCCCATCTCCTGCGCGCTTATACCGGCGATCAGACCCTGGCGGTCTTTATGGTCTTTGTTTTTAACCAAACCCTCTACTATCCCTACGGTGCCTCTACTAGGCAGTCTAAAGAAGTCATGGCCCCAAACTTACTCATGTGGGAAACTATCCGCTTCGGCAAAAAGTCAGGCTGCACTAATTTTGACATGTGGGGGGCACTGGGGCCAAGCCCGGACCCCAACGATCCCTGGTATGGCTTTCATCGGTTCAAGGCCGGTTACGGCGGCCGGCTGGTTGAATTTTTGGGTACCTACGATTTAGTTTTCAATACTCCGCGCTATTTGCTTTTCCGGCAACTGGATAATCTCAGGCCGCTGGGCTTAAAAATTAAAGCGAATTTAAGACGGTGGCTAAAATGACCAAAATTACTTCCCAACCAAACCGCACTCATGAAGAAAAAAATAAACCTTGGTGCGACGGCACCCATAAAACCAACGGCTTCAAATCGGATAAGTAATTTTAGACTTGACAGTCATTTACCAACATGTTATGGTGTATACACTATGAATTACACAATGGCGCGTGTTCAAGTTTATCTCGATCCCCAGGATGTGGATATTCTGGACACCATTGCCGAAAAAGTCAGAATTAAACGCTCCCAGATAATCCGTGATCTGACCAAAACAGTTGCCCTGCGTTATTCCCAAGTGGCCCAATTATTAACCGCTAAAAAATCCTTAAAAAATCCTTTACTGGAACTGGGCGGAATTGAAGTCAGCAAAACCGGCCGGGCCAGTATCAATGTTGATGAGATCTACTCCCAGACTTAGACATAAGCGTATTTTTATCGACTCCAGTGCCTGGATTGCTTACATGCTAAAAGGTGAGCCTAATCATCAAGCAGTCTTTGATTATCTGACCGGTGAAATCCGTCTTAAAAGCAAACTTTTCACCAGCGATTATGTGCTAGACGAGACCTTCACCAGGTTATTAAATACCCAAGGAATAACCACGGTAAAAAATTTTAAAACTCATTTGTCGCTGACAGAAAAACAGGGTCAATTATTGGTGTTTTGGACTGATGAAACATTATTCACTCGATCTTGGCCATTGTTCCAAAAATTTGCCGGGCACAAACTATCTTTTACCGATGTCACAATTTTTACTTTAGTCAAAGATTTCAAGCTTGACGAGGTTTTATCCTTAGACCAGGGCTTTAAAAAAGTCGGCCTCACCGTCCGGCCGCTACTGTGATTGTCGCCTTGGGGGCTGAAAAAAATCTTGCCCAACGGTCGCCGCCTGTGCCGGAGAGGTGGAAAGTTATCTAAACCAATTTCAATTGTTCGGTTTTGAGTTGGGGCAGACCTTCAGGCCAGCAGTGGTGCAGATATTCACAATCAACGCATTTCCGGTAATCGGTGGTGCGGTTAAAGTTTAACGATCTAATTTCTTTCATGATCGACCGGATGGTTTCTTTGAGCTCACCCACCTCATCGTCGCTGATTAAAAACTTTTCCTGCCTAAACTTGCCGGTCTTTTTGTTGGGCTCGACAAAATCGAGCATGGTTTCCCTAACTTTTAAGGGAAAACTTTTATCCAAGCTGGCCAGTAACTTATAAAAAACCAATTGCCGGAAATAATCTAAATTCGCTTCTTTGGTCTTGCCCAAAATCTGATTTCTGGTTTTAGATTGCCCGGTTTTATAATCCACCACCCGGACGGTTTTATCGCCTTGGTCGATTAACTCAATCTTATCCATTTTGCCGGTTAGGGGAATATCTTCTAAAAACACTTTGCTCCAGCCGTAGCCGAAAAACCGCTCGACAAACAACGGCTTTTTAAACTCATCCTGATAATTATCATAGTAGGCCGACAAAATCTGCCGGCCTTGTTTCAAACGGATGGCCAATTCTGTTTCGGTTAAAACCTCTTTTTTAATGGCAATCTCAAATTGTTCCAGTAAATAACTTTTCCCCGGATGTTGATCGTTTTTAATAAAGCTTTTATGGAATAATTCCAAGGCTTTATGGACGGCCGAACCGAACGAAAAATAAGCGGCTTTAGCCCGGGGGACCCGGACTAACACATTTAATTTAAATTTGTAAGCGCAGGTTAAATAAGTATTGAGCGCCGTCGCCGACAGCCGGAAATTATTCACCAGTGACTTCAACCAGTCGTTTTCGGCAATCGTCGGCTGGAGCAGCTTCGCCGGCTCGAGCCACTGCCGTAAAACCGTTTTGGCCTCGCCGGCTAAACGCGGCTCCTCAAATTGCTGGTATTTTTTGGGGATCTCGGTTAAAAACATGCTTGGCACCGCTTCTTTCAAGTAATCGCCCGCTAAATACCGTTCGCTGTAAGTTAAATACACCTGGTTTTTAGCCCGGGTTAAAACCACATAAAACAAACGCCGTTCGTCCTCGTTTTTTTCTTTCTTGGCCGAATCGGTATTGGCCAAAATCCCCGCCGGCAGTTTGATCATCTCCCGGGTCGGATTATTGCCCCACTTGCCATCGACTGCTTTAACAATAAAAACGTATTCCCATTCCCGGCCTTTAGCTTTATGGGCGGTCGACAAGCTCACCGCCTGAGCTTTAATATCCAAATCCTGTTCGCTGATAATCAACCGGTTGCCAACCATCAGCTCCAGCGCGTTTAAAAACTTCGGCAAATTCAGTTGGTGGTCGGCAGCGTTTAATTTTTTAATTTCACTAAACAAGGAGTTAAGCCGGTTTAACAAACTGACGCTGTCATCCCGGCTGATAATCCAATCCAAAAACCCGGATTCTTTGACCAACTTTTCAAACCACTGGGAAAAACTCAACCGGCTGTCAGCTTGCTGCCACCGGGCCAACTGATTAATAAATTGGATAAATGGTTCATCCGCTTTGCCGTCCAAAATTAAATCCGCCATGGATTTTTTTGCGTTGCTGGCCGAACGGGCCAGTTTTAAAATTGCCAGCGCATCCAGCTTAAACCAGGCATAATGCATCAAGGTAAACAGCTCCATGTCTTCCAGGTTGCGGGCAGATAAACCGATGACTTTTAACAGCACGATTAATTGGTTAATCACCGGATCGGCTAAAACATTGGCGCCGCCTTCGATTTCTACCGGAATATCCAGTTTGACCAGCATATCGGCAAACACTTTGGCATCAGCATTATGGCGGTATAGCACGGCGATATTTTCCGGCTTGGTGCCGGCCTTGATTAAATCTTTTATTTTCCGGCCCACCCAGTAAGCTTCGACTGTTTCTGACGGTAACTTCACCACAACAAGCTTGGTTGATTTCAATCCCGGCTGGGCTTTTAATTTAGCTTTGGCCGTAGCCACCACGTCCTCGATCTTTAACTTATTTTTAGCAATCAGTTCCCGGCTGGCATCAAGAATCAGCTGGTGCGACCGGTAGTTCTGATCCAAAGTAATCACCTTAGCCGCCGGGTAAGTTTTAATAAATTGGATGGCGTTTTCCAAAGATGCGCCCTGAAATCTGTAAATTGATTGGTTAACGTCCCCAACCACAAACACGTTCGCCTCTTTGCCCCAATATTCTGCCAACAAATTAATCACCTGGTTTTGGGCCGAGTTAGTATCCTGGTACTCGTCGATTAAAAAATAATGCAGCCGCTCCTGGAAAGTCCGGCGCAAGTCCTGATCGCGCGTAAACTCTCCCGCGACAAAATTAATCATGTCTTCAAAATCATACCGGCCTCTTTCGGTTAAAGCTTTTTGGTAGAGCGAGTAAGTTTTCAACAGCTCCTGATTTTTATTGTTTTGGTAAATTTCCTCTTTGGTTTTATTGGACGACCCGGCTAAAATTGGTTTTAATTTTTCCGGGGTCACCGCTTCGCGTTTTAAATCCTGAATCGCTTTAATTAAAAACCCGGTGTAATAATACGGGGAGTTAGCCGGCTTTAAATAATTAAAGTCATGGTTTTTTAAAATTGCTTCAAAAATTTCCACCCGTTCCAAGTCGGCCAGCGGCTCGGTGGTGGCCGAAATCGCAAACCGGTCCGGAAACTCCTGGATCACTTGGGAACAAAAAGCGTGGAAGGTGGCAATATTGACGTAATAGGCCGCTTCGCCGATCGTCGCGATCAACCGCTCCCGCATGGCTTTAGCGCCGGACTCGGTAAAGGTCAGGGCTAAAACTGCACCGGGGTCAGTATCGGTCTTTTTTAAAATAGCGGCAATCCGCTCGGCAATAATCTGGGTTTTGCCCGTTCCCGGCCCGGCAATCACCATCACCGGTCCCTCGATGGTCTCCACCGCCAATTGTTGGGCTTGGTTTAATTTCATCGCAAATCTTTATAAAACCAAATAGTGTCGATATACTTGCCTCGATAAAATACAGATCGTGGATCACGACAGTTTTGTTTAAACCCGAGTTTATTGTAAAAATTAATCCCGGCTTTATTATTGGCAAAACAGTTTAAAACCACTTGTTTAATTCCCATCTTTTCTTTGGCCAGTTTAATCGTTTCTTTGGCTAATTTAAAACCGATACCCTGACCACGGCATTCTTTAGACAAAACTATGCCGAAAAGGCCAACATGCCCCTGCCTCTTCCCCTGTTTTTCAATATCGCAGCTGCCCAAATATTTCTCTTCGTCAAACACGCCGATTTTAACCAACTTCTTTTGTCTGATTTTTTTAGGCAATTCTTTAAAATACTGCTTTTCCTCTTTCAAAGAAACCGGCTCGGCGGTATTCAGCATTATAAAGGTATCTTCTTTTTCAATTGATTTTACCCAACGGTAAACCTTTTTAAAATCCACCGACTTCAACTGCCGGAAAACAATTTTTCTACCTGATTTTAACTTAATTACTTGCATAGGTTATTACACTTTTTGCCGCACGTACGTCATGAAGTGTAACATTATTATTAATCATTTTTTGGTGATTTCTCTGTCAGCTCCAGTTGACGCGACGAATCCAGTTTTTGGCCCAAAAGCGAGAAACTTTTGGCGGCGCTGGAAAACGAATTATAAGCGTTATTAATATGCCTGCCTAAAACGTCAAACGCGCTGCCGGTTTTGGCATAATCTTTTTGCACCGCCCGCAGCAGCCGGAAAATCTCCCGGGTTTTAGTCTCGATTTTTTGGCCCTCAAACGACAGCAGTAGACTTTGCAAGACCAAATATAAGGTGTTGGGCGACACCGGGTAAATCCGCTGGGCTTTGGCAAATTCTAAAAGTTCCGGCGTTCCGGCAATCTCGTGATAAACCGACTCGGACGGAATATACATAATTGCCAAATCCAGCGTCCCTTCTTCCGGCAAAATGTATTTTTTGGAAATTGCCTCAATGTGCTTTTTGACATCCCGGCTAAACTCTCTTTTAGCCTGTGCCCGTTCTAACTTGCTGTCCGCCGTAGTCATTTTTCGGAAATTTTCCAAAGGGAATTTGGAATCGATCGGCAGAATGCCGGCACTGGTAATTATGGCCGCGTCAACTTTGTCGCCGGATTTAAACGAATACTGCAAATGAAAACTTCCCCGGGGAAATGATTGAGCAATTAAGTCTTTTAACACCTGCTCGCCGATATTGCCGCGGAGCTTGGGCGACTGTAGAAATACCTGGAGATCGCGCATCGACCGGCCTAACTCGTTCATTTGGCCGACTTCCCTGGCCACCTGGGCAATATACCGGGAAGCATTATCCAGGCGCTCGTTTAAGTTCGGTGACAGTTTTTGCAAACTATCAATGATTTTGACTAAATTATCATCGGGTTTCAAACGCCATCCCAGCCACCAAATTGATCCTAAAAAAACGATTACCGCCGCGATTGCCAATAAATAAAACTCTGGAGTCATAGGTAAATAAATTGTAACATAAAGCTATGCGTCCAAGGCGAAAAAATTACCTCCCTACTTTAATCTTAATTGTAATTTTGTGGAGCCTTTTAGGCCTGATGCTTTTCTTTGTCGAACCGGAGCTCGTAAAAAACATTCTCTTGCCCGGGCTTTATTTGCCGTTTTTTCTGCTGTTCTTCCCGGCCGGTTTTTTTAGCCTGGCGGTAATTTTAGGCAATACCCGCCGCGGCCTGCTGGTAACCATCGGCCTGACTTGCTGGTTAATCTTGCGCCTCTACCAGTTAGATAACGGCTTGAATTTACTGTTAATTTTAGGTATTCTGATCGTGGCGGATCGTTACTTTAATTAATTAAAGTATGCAATTATCTAAACACGGCGTCAGCCGACCAATCGAAAAAAAGATTTATAAATCTCTCTACCGGGTTTTGGCGGATATTAAACAACCGCGGTCAGTCGAAATATTTTTTACCGGCATTTTAACCGAAACCGAGAGAGTGGCTTTAGCCAAACGCCTGGCCATCGCTGTTTATCTTAAAAAAAATAAATCGTACCAAGTGATTAAAAATGAACTCAAAGTCTCTTCGGCCACCATCGCCACGGTTCAAAACTTAATGATCGAAAATAATGAGGGCTTAAATAACGCCCTAAAAGCTATCGAGGCCGACGAGTGGGCGAGTAAATTAACCCGAAAAATTTCAACCGTGGTCAAGGGTTGGTTTAACTAATAAAGCCTAACCCCAGCAGTCCAACAATAATCAAGTAGGCCGCGATCAGATAATTTAGAAACCTCGGGAACATCAGAATCAGTATTCCAAAAACTAAAGATGCCAAAGGGCTCAAGTTTGTAAAAGAAAGACTCATGTCTTCTCACCTCCATTCAAATAATCATATTCGCTCTATCTGTTTCGCATCTTCCGGCCAAGATAAATAACAACGACGGCACCAATCACG
>Ga0210057_1002072_pt1 | contig 29223 bp, 22 predicted proteins | sample CryGeyCG2114_010_2_FD_183968 | JGI IMG/M metagenome (GOLD analysis project Ga0210057, IMG submission 183968) | Groundwater microbial communities from aquifer - Crystal Geyser CG10_big_fil_rev_8/21/14_0.10 (SPAdes) (version 2) | ecosystem: Environmental > Aquatic > Deep subsurface > Groundwater ...
GAACGATAGTAATTTCACAACGGATTGTGACAAGCTGAATATTGCCCTGACCGAATGGTTGGTTGAGTACAACTTTCATCGTAAACATCAGACATTGGACAATAAAACACCATTTCAGTATTATGAGGACACATTAACAAGTAACAGCATTTTGTTACCGATGTACTCAGCCAGGACAGACCCTTTACATTTACGTCTATTATGATATCCTTGCGCCAGATTCGGAAGCAATGTTGACAAATATAGGAGGTGCGCTATGAGACGCGGAAGGCGCAGGAAAGAACTGTCGGATTCGGCATCAACCGAAGCGTCGGAGACACCGGCGGCGCGGCCGAAGAGGAGCAAGAGGCGGATGACCTTCCTGAAGGTGCTGGCGCTGATCTTGCAGTCGACCGTGATGCTCGTGCTGTTCGCCGCTGTTCTTGCTCTCACGGGCGGCGTGTTTGTGCTGTTCCGCTTCGTCTGCCCCGAGCAGATGAAGCTCGGACTTCTCGCCGCAGGTATGACCTTTGGGGGCGGCATCTTTGAGATGCACCTGCTCAAGAAGTGGGAGATGTTCCCGTTCTGACCCACCTCCGCGCTCCCACGCCGCCACCATTCCGGGTGTTGTGATCCGCAGATCACGACACCCGTCATCTCTCAAATAGCCATCACGGCTATTTTTTGTTTGGAGGCTGATTCTTGCTTGTGAACTTTTTTCTAGGTAATCTGAAATAGTGAGATTTCACAAATGAATTATCATCCAGTTTGTAAAAAAATTGTTGATCTTCTTAAAAGCCAAGATATTTGGTTTAAGACATTTGAACACGGAGCAGTCACCACGAGCGAAGAGGCGGCCAAAGTCAGAACCGGCTATTCTCTGGCACAGGGCGCAAAAGCGCTTATTGTCAAAGTGAGTAGCGGGAATGATTTCGCGATGCTGGTTATCCCCGGCGATCACAAATTTTCAAATTCTTTAGTCAAAAAGGCGCTTGATACGAGCAGTCTGTGTTTTGCCACCGAAGGGCAAGTTAGTGAGCTGACCGGAGGGGTGAAATTGGGCGGAGTGCCACCATTTGGAAACTTGTTTAACCTTAAAGTTGTTGCTGATCCGAGTTTGTTTGATCAGGAGAAAATAATTTTCAACGCCGGCGATCGCCGTTTTTCAGTGGCGATGAAATCTCAAGATTACAGAAAACTCGTCAATCCGGAAGTTGTTTCGATAATTTGACCCACGCATCAAAAAGCTATAGGTAAACCTGTAGAGTCTTGACAAGAGCGAAAACATTATGTTATCTTAAAGTCATATTCAAGTAATTTGAAAGTGAGATATGATTACAAAAAACAATATTATTCCTATCAGTCAAATCAGAAAAGAAGCGGAAAAGGTGCTTGATAAAATTTCCCGCAACGACCAGCCATTTTATCTCTTTTCGCGTTCGCAAATCAAAGCGGTTTTAGTGAATCCTGAGAAATTTGCTGAGATGCAGGAAATGGTTGAAGATTATTTAGATCAACAGGAATTGCTGAAAGTAACGCCGGACGAGCTTAAAACAGCTGAAGAATGGACTCGGGCCAAATCAAAGCTCGAAGATGAAAATTAAGATTCTCCCGAAAGCGCGGAAATCTCTTCAAAAACTGCCCAAGACAGCAGGAGACAAGGTTGTTTTTGCTATTGAAAGGCTCGCGAAAAATTTTCCAAACGGAGAAAATATAACAAAACTGACTGCTCAACCAGGATATCGCATTAGGGTTGGTGATTATCGGGTTTTATTTATCGCCGACAGCAAACTAAAAGTCCTCTATATCGTTCGCATTGCCCATCGTAAAGATGCTTATAGGTGAATTTAACACAAATTCTAAATCTCAATTTATTCGCGCATCAGTCCCGCTGGGCACTACAGTGGTGGGATCATGCTTCACCACAGCGGAATCCTAAAGGAAAAAAAAGTCCTGCTTAACGGAGAACTGGCCTCACATAATTTACTTTGAAGTGTTAAAATATAACTAATTGGGCAATTATCAATTGAGCAACAGATTAATTTAATTGTCTAATTGAACAATTGTTAAATTGATGAATTAATATGGCTGATTTAGACAAGGCGCTTAAAATATTTGCCCGCGAGGGAGAGGAAAAGACAGCTCAGGATCAGGCGAAAAAGCTTGGCCTTCCTTATGTAAATCTCGTCGGTTATCCTTTTACCCCGCAGGTTTTGACTGTGATACCGAGGGAGCAAGCAGAGAAATTCAAGACAATGGCTTTTTATCAGTTGAATCGTAAGGTAAAAGTCGCGTCTCCGGTCGCGGAAAATCCGATGGTGGTGAATTTTCTGCGCGAATTGGCCAGTGCCATCAATCAAGAATTTTATTTATATAAATGCTCTGAGAGTTCTTTTAGATATGCCTTTGCGCAGCTTCAATTTGTGCGGGAAGCGCCGATGACCCTCGACAAGTTAGTTGTTCCGCAAGAATATGTTACGAGCCGTTTGAGCGGAGCTCAAGGCCTGCAGTCTATTGCCAACAAAATTCTGCAAACCTCGACTACGGAAATAATGGAAATCATCTTTGCCGGCGCGATAAAAGTTGACGCGTCGGATATCCATATCGAACCGGAAGAAAATGACGCCCGCCTGCGCTACCGGATTGACGGAGTCTTACAAGATGTGGCAAAATTGCCCAAGGAAACGGCAAAAGTTTTAACTAATAGAATTAAATATATCGCCAAGCTTAAACTCGATCTCTCGAAGAGGCCTCAAGATGGGAGATTTGAGGTTGATGTGGCGGACCAGAATATTGATGTGCGTCTCTCGACAATGCCGGGGGCATGGGGTGAAGTGATTGTTATGCGGCTTCTTAATCCAACGGGCGCGAAGATTAATCTTGCTGAGCTTGGTTTTCGCGCTGACGCAATGGCAAAGATCGAGGAAGCAATATCCAAACCGCACGGAGCGATCTTTAATACTGGCCCAACTGGATCAGGAAAAACGACAACACTTTATGCCATTTTACAAAAATTAAATAAACCAGAAGTAAAAATCATTACTCTTGAAGATCCGATTGAATATAGAATCGAAGGCATTGACCAAAGTCAAATTAGTCCTGAAAAAGGATTTGATTTTGCCAATGGCCTGAAGCACGCGCTGCGGCAGGACCCCGATATTATTATGATCGGCGAGATTCGTGATAAGGAGACGGCAGCAACGGCGCTTCAGGCGGCATTAACCGGACATTTGGTTTTAACGACACTTCATACTAATTCCGCTCCCTCGTCTATTCCGCGGCTTCTCGATATGGGAGTAGATGCCTTTTTGCTATCGGGATCGATAAATTTGATTATTGCCCAGAGATTGGTGCGCAAACTTTGCCCGACGTGCAGGGGTGAAAAACAGATAAATAGTGCGCCTTGCGTTGCCTGCAACGGAACCGGCTACAAAGGTCGGGTAGCGTTAGTCGAAACAATGCAAATCACGCCGAGAATCGAAAAGCTGATTGAGAAAAAAGGAACGATTTTAGAATTTGAGAAAGCCGCTCGCGAAGATGGGATGATAACAATGTTTGAAGATGGGTTGAAGAAGGTTAAAGAGGGAATCACCGCCGAAGAGGAGGTGAAACGGGTAACGTCAGCGGACATTGGGTAAGGGAAAATTTCTGTAGAGCCGGCAACTCTTATTTATAGCAAACTAAAGTAAAACCCCTCACCACTGCTGTCGGTGAGCGGATAAAACGGGTGACATCGGAAGATGTCGGATGGGATTGCCACGCTCCCGTTGGTCGCTCGCAATGACACAGTAAACCTGAGCAAAACTCTCACTCAACGTAGTGAGCGGGTAAAACGGGTAACCAGTGAGGGTGTGGGATAAAACAAAAAAACCGCACTCGCGGTCTTTTTGTTTTATTCGTTGGTTTATCTGTTTATTCTATCGTACCACCAAGCCCATTTATTACTGCTGCGTAAATGGCGTAAGAAGCGGCGATAATAATTATTCCGATAATGGCGTTGGTAATTGCCACTCTTCCCTTACCCGCTTTTTCGGCATCGCCTCCCGCCGTGATATACATTATTCCACCGTAAATTAGGTAAATGACAGCGATAACTCCGGCTATAATAAGGACTACTGAAACAAGTCTCTGTAGTAGCCCCAGTATTCCAACCTGGGTAATAACAGGGATAGGATTACTTTCAACATCCGGGATTTGGGCCATGGCTGGTGCGGCATAAAGTATGGAACCTATTATTACTCCTGCCTCTGCCAGCTTTTGAAACTTTTTCATTTATTCCTCCTATTGGTATTCGATTAAGTGTAATTAGTTATATTTTAGATACATTTTTTTCGCCTGTCAAATATTCGGTTATTAGTTAAAAGTTAAAAGGTAAAGTTGAAAATAATATGGCGTCTGATCTTTTTGGAATTTTTAAGAAATCTCATTTTAAATTTGCGGTTGTCTTGGTTGAATCGTCAAAAAGCACGACAACTTTACTGTCTCGAATTTCAAAATCAGCAATCTGCTTGCCGGAACTTTCGTAGAGTGTCTGTGTCTTGCCGTCAATAACAATTGAAATAATTGCGCTCGGGAGCTGATTATTATCTTTGTCGGTGATTGCCAAGAGATTCTTTGCACTTGCCCATTTGAATGAATCAGCAAAAGCATTGCTTGGGACCTCGCCGATTTTTTTGTCCGAAAGATCGATAATTTTATAAGGACTGTTATTGGCATTGACGCTTGCAGTCACCAGTGATTTTCCGTCGGGAGAGACGGAAAACAGGGCTTCGCCGCCAGACGGGACCGGTGCTGCGGACTTATTAGCGAGATCGACTTTTTCAACTACTGCCGTATCGTCATCTTTAGGATATGAAATAAATAAACTATTGTCAGCCGGGAAAAGATTTACGTCTTCATTGGCAACAGACAAAATCTTTTTATCCCCCGAAGCAGATTTTATTTTTATATCGGTGCTGCTGTCTTTTCTCGCGCTGTAGATAATACGACTGTTGTCAAGCCAAGCCGCATCGAAAATTTCCCCGCTGTCGAGAAGATTGATTTTTCCATCTTCCAGCTTGGCAAAACTTCCGATCGGCGAATCTTGACCTGGAGTGAGTTTGATGATAAATGATGTTCCGTTTGGGGAGGGAATGATTTGTTGTACTTGAGTATTGGACGAAGCATATAGATTGCCGTTTTTTAAAATATCGTTGCTCTGGGCGGAATAAATATCGCCGCTAGAAATAATTTGTTCACCGCTTGATACGGTCTGCGTCTGTGGCTGTTGGCGTGTTCTTTGCGCCGCAAAATAAATCCCCAATCCGATTAGAATGATGATTACTGCCCCTATAATGATTTTTGTGTTTTTGCTCATCTCACCCCCTAATTTATTTAGTTGCGTATAAAAATCGACAGCCGTTTGTACTGTGGTGGAGGTGCTGATTTAGATCGTTTACATCAATCCACCTTGCTACCACTTGTCCCCGTCCGCCGTTGGCGACGAAATGGCTGTCGTCATTGAAATAAACTCTGTTTCCTACGAAGCCGACAATGGTGATGTAATGCATTCTGTGCGAGCCGAAATCCGTGGCGAGCACGACGGGGTTTTTTTTATCAATTACCTGATGTCTTATCTCGGCCCAGTTGTCTGATGAAGCGCAAATGCTTTTGTCAACAACGCTAGTGCCCACTCGTGCGAGGATACTGACAGTTGAACCAAGTCCGTTGAGCCAACTGCCAATGGTGCTCCAAACTTGTTTGCCTGTTCTGTAAAGGTAAACCATGCCGGCGGCGGCGCGGTTGCAATGGTGCGTTAACCCGTTTGAACTCTCGTCAATTCCCGGGACGTTCAAAACCCCTTCGGGTAAATTCTGACCGCTCCAGTCGGTGATATTCCCTTCTGTATCGGTACTCATTGTCGGGTTTTGCCTTGACATTTCTGCTTCAAATTCTTTGGCAACTTGCGCCTGATAATCCCTGTCGTCGCTCGGACCAGCTTTAGGAGGATTCTGAGGGCAGTTTTCCGGTTTCTGACTATTTGATTCTCTCTGTTGGCCTGCATTCGGAGAGGCGGCAATCATCGCGTCTATAACAGACCCTACCTCTTGCGCCCAATTTGATTTGCCGTTTTTGCAATCATAGTTGATTACCGTTCCGTTGGAGAGCTTGACGCCCGGACCGCTTGATTCCGTCTCGTACCCGCACCATCTTAGGCCGAATTCTGCAACGGTGCCATTTAGCGATTTATAGCCGCTACTGCTGGCATTGCTGGCGGCGGCGAGGATGCCGTCTTCGTAGCTCGAAAATCTTCTGAAACTTGTCTGTCCCGATCCGTCGGTGAGTCCGAAAGCGTTGTTCGTGCCCACGAGAAGCGTGCCGGAAAGGCATTGCATTCCCAGTGAGCTTTCGGCATTTGCCATTCCAAGTAAAAATCCCGGATTTACCCCGTATTTTAAGCCGGCATTTACGAATGCAACTCCCTTGCCATTCAGCGGGCTTCGGGGCTGTGTTTTCTTGATATAAGCATCAATCTGATCTGCCGTAAAAGCGTTTGGATTGTAGATATTTTTTCTGTCCCCTGAGACGGAAATGCCAAAACAATTTTCTCTGATTGAATCGTTGAGCCATTTTCCGGCCGGCACACTGACCGCTCCGCTCCCCAAGCACGGACCGGCGGATGTGGCGCCGGCGTTAAAATGGGTAATAAAGAATTCCTTTTCGCTTGCGTCGAGCGCCTGGCGCAGTCGTGTTTTGTCCGACGGTTCGAATCTGCCGCCGCCATTTTTTTGGGCGATCGTCTCAGCTTGCTCCTTTGAATCTGCTTTTACCTGTTCCTTAACAATCCAATCTTCTTTGCCCTTTAACCTCTCGTCTTTCTCGGGACGGCCATCTTTGGTGAAGGTTAGCGGTTCTTTCTCGATATAGTTTGACACGCACCAAAGATCCCCCTCATAGGCAAGCTTCGATTGCTCGCCCGTCGGGGCCGAAAAACCAATGGCAAGGGCAATTAAAGCCGCGGCAAGTACGGTTGAAGCGATAGGAATATATTGGATTTTCTTTTCAGCCATTAATAATCTAACCCCCTAATTTATTGAAAATTTCTGATTGATAATCCCGGCCTGCAGACGGACCGGAGCTTGGGGGAGAGGCAGGACAGTTTTGTTTCTTCCCAGCGGATTCAATTGTCAGGATGTCTGTGGCGTTGTTTGTGCTTGCGGCGGCAGAGGCTGGGTTATTGAAATCATATGTTTTATAATCTGCGGGGGTGGGCGTTTTGGATTTTATCCACGCCGTTGCCTTTTCGAATTTATACCCCCCCTCCTTTAGCAGCTTCTCGAGGTAAGCGATGGCTGAAGCATATCCTGCGGGGACATTGAGAAAATCCAATCTTTTATTGAATGCATCTGGGCCCTCCAATCTTGCTGCAAGCAAAATTCTTAAATTATCTCCCTGGTCGCCTCTTTTTTTGAAGATGTCGGTTAAAGTGTTATAAAAATTAGCGCTGTGGACTTCAAAGTCAGGTTCTTTTGCAAAACCCTGTGCAATTGGCCAAACGGATGTCTCTTCAAGATAACCATATGTCAAACCCAGATCGCCGTTTGAATTTATAGTGTGGTAACCGCCTTTATGAATATCTAGCAAGCCCGACCAGCAATGGAGTAATTCATGAAAAACAACGTTTTTGGAGCTTGGCGAAGGTTCGCTCCCGCTTTTAAACTCGTCAATTCCTATCTCGACGTAGCAGATACCGTCGCCATTCGGGTTGGGGTCGGCCGCGCCACCTTGTAACCCCCCACTATTCTCCTCAAAATATTTCTTAATTTGAAAATGAGCAACGTTACTATTGCTTAATTCGGGGTATAAACCAATAATTGCCAAATAAATTTTTTTGATTTGCGAAATTATTTCACTTTTTTTGCTATTCGTAACAGGTATAAGAAATTCGGTTTTATCAATACTTCGCAGCATTTTGTCTTTATTGTCTGCAAAAGCTACGGAGTGGATATTTATACTAAAAAAAAGGACAAATAAGACAATTAGCGCAATTTTTATTTTAGATTTTTTAATAAATTTTTTGTTCATTGTTATTGTAAAGTTCGGCAAAACCGGATATTAAATCACGGCCTTTTTCCTTGGTAATTTCGATTGTTAATTCGGCGGGTAAATCATTCGAATAATTATCCGACTTTTGTATGTCCATCTTTATTGTGGTCGCTGTGCCTTTACGATCACAAGTGGCGCTTATTATGTTTATCTTAGAGAATTGTTTTACTGATTGGTTGTCGAGTGTTGACCACTCTTCTTCAAATGATTTGGTAAGTTCATCGGTTAAGTATTTTTTGAAATTCGATTGATATTCTTTCGACGCTATGTCTTGGCTGTTGCCCCATGCCGTGGCGGCCTCTTTGGCGAATCCCATTTCTTCTTGGCAGTCGGCGCTTTTTTGCTTATCGGAGACCTTTTTCACAAGGAAGAAATATGATGTGGCGATCAAGATAATGGCCAATAATATTGCAATAACAAAATATTTTTTGTTTAGATGTTTGATTTGCATAGATCTCCTAATATTTTATCGACATTTTTTATCCAATCATTTTTGTCGCCTTCTAAATATATTTCAGCAATTTGGAGTAATGTTGTTCTGCCTTTTGAAAAATAGGTTCTGTTTAAAATATACGCTAATCCCGCGATTCCATCATCCCAGCTTTGAAAGATTGTATGTCGTTGGTTGTCATAACCTATCGGATTAATACCTTGCGATTGCAGAGTTGATCTTGCAGCCTTGATATTTCCGGGGTTTTTATTTTTTGCACCCCTGCCTGCTTTACCTAGACTACTTTCCTGATAGGATATGGCGACTAATAGCGCAGGGCTGACATTGTATTTTTTACCTGCTTGCACTATAGCGGAAGCAGAATTTGCCATTGGCGATTTATTTTTTTTCAGAAAATCGTAGATTGATTTTTCGGATACCGATTGAGCGTTGCGTAAATCTTTACAGGATCCACTTGAAGTGGAGGAAAGATTAGCAGGATTGACAGATGTGGAATTGTCATCAGGAAAGCTACTGGTAATTTTTTCGGTTTTTAATCCAAAACAATCCTCACGGATAGCGTCATTTAGCCATTGGCCAGCCATTTCTTGTGTACTGCCCGCTCCCAAGCACGGACCGGCGGACGTGGCACCGGAGTTAAAGTGAGTAATAAAGAATTCTTTTTCGTTTGCATCAAGCGCCTGGCGCAAACGTGTTTTATCCGACGGTTCGAATCTGCCGGTGCCGTATTTTTGTGCTGACGCTTCGGCTTGCTCCTTTGAATCCGCTTTTACCTGTTCTTTGATGATCCAGTCTTCTTTTCCTTTTAATCTTTCGTCTTTCTCGGGCCGTCCGTCTTTGGTGAAAGTTACCGGCTCTTTTTCAATAAAATTCGAAACGCACCAAAGATCTCCCTCGTAGGCAAGTTTTGATTGTTCGCCGGTTGGGGCCGAAAAACCGATGGCAAGAGCGATTAAAGCCGCGGCAAGTACGGTTGATGCGATAGGGATATATTGGATTTTCTTTTCAGCCATAGTCTATAATGCGTTTGCTCCCTGCAGGAGAACTCCGGTGGTTGTTCGATAAATTATCCAAGAAGCAGAAACAATTATAATTCCGACTATGGCGCCGATAATGATTTTTTTGGCAATGTCCACTTTGTTCGGGTCGTCAGCGGCAGTGATGTAGAGGAAACCGCCGTAAATGAGCGCAAGAAACGCCAAAATGCCTAAACCATAAATAAGATAATTAATGACGTTATAAATAAACACTGCCAAATTCACGGCGTTACCGGCAATGGGGTCGCCTGTACGCGGGTTTACTTGGTTAATATTACGAAAAACACTGCTGGGATTACCCTGTTCGTAAAACAAATTTTTAAGTTGGTTGAAGTCAAACATAGTTTAATTTAATATTGCAAAAACGGACTGGAAGGATTTGGGTTAGGAATAACTTGCTGATCTTCGGACTGAATCTCGGTTCTGTTTGAACCGGGAACAGAACCGCCCTCCATAGCCTTCTCGACGGACTGGCTAATCAAACTCCTTTTGATATAAGTTGATGCGGAAAAAGAAAGTCCGGAAATGATGACGCCGATAAAAGCGGCGGTAATGGCTTTTTTCGCGACGAGCGCTTTTTGTTCGTTGCCATAAGCGGTGAAATACATAAATGCCCCGTAGAAAACAGCTGCCACCGTTATGGTGATGAGCCAAGGTGTGAGCCAGCTCATAACTTGCCCGAAGATAGGATTCAACAATGCCTCGCGAAAGGCGTCAAGAAAATCAGTCCCTCCCGATCCTGCGCTACTCGGTTGAACTATGGCATCATTGATTTTTTTGGTAATCTCGTCCCACATTATGTTGGCACTTTAGTTGACAGCAAATTTTGAATCAGCATCAGTATCGCGGCGAGTGCCATGACCACTATAATCCCGGTAATAATCCAGAAAATACTTCTTTTTGCATTAATTGTCTTGGTCGGGTCGCCGAAAGCGAGAATATATTGACCTCCAGCGATAATTAATCCGACTATGGCGAGCGCGCCTAAAAACCACAAGAATCTATTGGCAACCGAGTTCATAAGCGACGGGATATCCGTCCCAAACGGTGTGGGATTAAGATCGTCAAGCCATGGCGCCGAAGCACTTTGAGCGATGGCTTGTGCAGCATGCGCTTTTTCAAAAAAGAAATTTAAGATAATCATTCTCATTTTTAGGATATCCCCGCTCCCAGAACTTGCAGAAGAAATGCAGCGAGCAGTACCAAAATTAATCCTGAGACTGCCCCGGTGATATAAGTTTTAGCCGCTTTAGCCGCTTCTTCGCTTCCGTTGCTTCCGGCGTAGGTGATGCCGGCGTAGAAAATTACAATTCCTGCCAGCACTGTTGCTACAGGGATAATCAGCTTGTAATAAAATCTTCCTATCAAGCCATAAAGTTCAGAAATATCTGCTTTTGTCGCCGGATCAAGCGTCTGCGCATGGACTATGTAAGCAAAAAATATTAACAGAAAAAATGCTAATATTTTTACTCCGTTAGAGAAAACTACTGATTTTAGTTGGTGGTTTAAACTTTTCTTCATACGGCAGTTTAATGCCGACCTATAATTTTGTAAAATACCCATTTTTCTAACGGGGTAAATCAATTTAGCCTCCCGGTGTTGAAGTTGAAATTTGCTCGGCGTTTAGATTGTTTGCCGAGACGAATTTAAACGGGCTTGATTTTAAGATTTTAGTTGTCGCGATGGCAGCTTGGTCAAGAGCGGCTGCGGGAGTTTTTTTGCCACTTTGAGCATCCGAGACCATCTGGGCGAAAATGAGATCAACTTTGGTCGCATCGCTTCCTTTGTACCAGGTGTCGGCATAGGCGGAGGCATCATTGAAAGCTTCTAATCGAGAGTTGCCCTCCACACTCTTTAGCGCAGAAGGCATTTGCATTGCCTTTAGGTAATTGGTAACGCCTTCTTGGCTGGTTATGTAGTAAATAAATTTCCATGCTTCCGTTTGGCGGTTGCTGTCACCCTTGGCATTAGTTGCTGTTTCTGCCCACATCTGCGCCGCAGTTTTGATTTTACTCGAATTATTTTTATTATCCGGATCGACAATTTGGGGAAAATTAACCGCATCGATGCTTTGTTTTATATTAGGATAATCGTTGACGAGGAAAGAATATGACGAAGCATAGTGGGCAAGCATAATGGATTTGCCTTCGCCAAAAGCTTTCAAACTATCGGGCATATTGCTATTCCAAGAATAATAATTACTCTGGGGATTTGCGAACTGGAGATAAAAATTGAACGCTTTTAAGCCGTTGCTTTGATCAGAAGCTGTTCCACTTGGAGCAAGATTGAAAGTAGCAGAGTTATAATCATCGGAATTTAAAGTAGTGCCGTTTTGCTCCATGATGGTTTGTAAGATGTCATAGGACCGTTCGACATTCTCGGCTGTGCCGAGCGGGATTGTGGCAATCGAAACGTCATTTCCTGTCTTGGTTGTAGCGAGAGGGATTAGATCTACTAAGTCCTTCCAGGTTTTGGGAGGTTTCTTATAGTGCTGAAGGATTGCATCTATCTGCTCTTGGGTCATCTGATTATTAGCACTATTCGTTCTTGAAACATTTTTAATTGCTTCTTTGAAAAGGTCAGTATTGACATAAGTTGCCATAGTATCAATTGCCATCGGGAGTCCGTAAACATAAGGTTTGTTATCTTGCGGGCTAACAAGAATCATACTTTTAGAAACAATCGGGTAAAAGAGTTTCTTGACGTAGCTATTTGTATCGTCGCCCGTGCGCTCATTTTTCTTTACGAGAGAGTCGAAAAGTTTTGCCGGAGCGGGGTAAAGTGTGGTGGCAAATTCAGGGAGGTCTTGGGCACGTACGGATAAAATGTCAGGCGCGTTCTGGACGGTTTTCCAGCTGGCCAGAGCATTTTTCGCTTCGAGTTTGTAAGAGTCATAATCTTCAGAGTCGGGCAAGACAATTTCGATTTTGATGTTGCTGTGGGACTGTTCGTATTTGTCGGCAATTTTACGAAGAATCTCTACCGGGGCATCAAATTTGCTTCTCCACCAATAGAGCGTGATTTGTCCTGAAGCGCTTCTGTTACACCCGGAAAAACCAAACGTCACCATAAGAATCACAAGCATTATAGCCGATTTCTTCAAAAACCTGCCGAACATCAGTACACCTCCTTAACTAATTCCAGGGCGGAAAGCCCCTCTCCCGTCATAAAATAGGCAACATTACTGCCCACAACAAGCGTATTTGCACTGCTTATCTCATTACCTCCAGCATATCCAATCGCCTGGTCAGTGTCAAAGTTATAAAGGACAAGCTGATTGCCAAAAATAATGTAGGCGCTTGATTCATCTTTCCAGCCGCAAACCGGCACAACACCGCTCAAATTAATTTCTTTTCTGGAGTTTCCCGTAATTATTTCAGCTTCGCCACCCTTTCTTAGAGCAAATATGCGTGTACCTTTTGGGCTTGCTTTTGAAAAAATATAATCTTTGTTGTCGGAGAGATCGGAATAAGTTCGAGTGGTGAGATCCAATTGGCCAATACTGCCTCCGGTGATGATAATGTCTCCTGAATCAGCTGCCCATTCTATTTTGGGGTTTATAAACTTGTTCGGATCAATGTCCATGAGGTATTCGTTGCGGCTCATGTCGGTTTTAATGAGTTTTAGCGCCCAGGTGTTAATCGCTTTTTGGTCAAAAACTATAAACGAATTTGCGCTGTCAAAATAATTGTTTGTGAAATAATTCGAAGCCATCATGGTAACGAGCTTGCCGTCTATTGGCAACTTGGTTTGGGTTTGATTGATGATATCGGTTTTTGTAAGATCGATAATTTTGATTGCCTCGTCATCGCTTAAATAGGCAAGGTTTGAATCTTGGGAAACAATCAAATTCTTTATCGTTGGGAATGTTGCAACACTCTCCTGCGTTACATCTCCGGGCGTCTTTTCGCCACCAAAGACGGAAGCGATGAATTTTTGCTCATCGACAAAATATATTTTTTTGTCTTGGGTTAATAGGGAGGCACCTTGGGAAATGAGAGTCGCTTTGGGCGTTTTAACGAAGCTAAACTTAAGATCTATTTTTTGTCCCCGACTCAGATTGCTTATTGTGAAATACGGCAGATACCCTGATTTTTCGATGGCAATACTATGTCTGCCAGGGAGAAGATAGATTGTTACGGCCCCAGTTTCTTTGCCATCAATTAGAACTCGGTCCGGTTTTTGTATAGTCGCGATAATTACTTTTGCACGGTAAAAAAAGAAAAAGTAGACTGCGCCGAGACAAATTAAGACGAATAGCGCGCCAAGAGTTATTTTGAGAATTCTCGCCGGGGGCTTTTTCTTAATCAGAGCATAATGTCCTGTGGGTTGGGTTGGTTGTGGCGTCGGTTCAATTTGAGCTGCCCCGCTTAGCGGAGTTTTTTGCGAGTCGATTTTAAGCGGTTTTTCAGGCGCAGCAGTTTTCTGTTCTTCTACCGTTATTTTTTTCTCTTCCGTTATTGGCTTAATCGGTTTTAAGTTATCTTTTTCTTGAGCCATTATTATTATTTATTTTTCTTGAGTTGTCCCGCTTACCGGGGGGTTTGTATTTTGCACAGGCGGTTGTTCTTGTGGCGCTCCGCTTACCGGGGTTATTGCTTGGCCTTCCATCTTGGCGTTTTGCTCTTCCGTTTTCTTTTGCTCTAAAAGTTGTCGCGGATCGGTTGTGATGATTTGGTCTTCGGCATATGAAGCAACGACTTTAATGGCAACGTGAGATGCGCCGGCAAAGAAAAGTCCTTCCCCAACATCCGACTCGAGTAAGAGAAACTTCTCGCCATCCGTAAGGTTAAATACTTCAGCGATTTTGTCAATTGCCGCCGGTGATTGTTTAAGAAGAATCTGGAGTGAGGAGTTATTTAAAATTGCCCGACCTTGTTCACTGTTTAAGAAATCCTCGACATCTTGTGAAATGACCGTAAGTCCAAGGTAATATTTTCTGGCGCGTTTTGCCAGAGAATAAATATATTTTGCCGAATCGGGATATTGCATCAAGATCCATGCCTCGTCGATTATTAGAAGTCTTTTTCTCATCTCGAATCTGATTTTTGTCCAAATGTAATTCAATATGAGATACATCCCCAGCGGTCTCAATACTTCTTCGAGATTTCTGATAGAAAAAACGACAAATCCTCTATCGAGGTCGAAATTAGTCGGCTGATTAAACAGTCCGGCGAATGTTCCGGTTGTATATTTTTGCAGTCTCCTTGCTAAGCTTTCTGCGCCCGACGTATTTTGCAGGACGGATTGAAGATCGGATAGAAGCGGTGGATTGTTGGAATGTGTGGCGGGATCGGCAGTTATGTCTCGAAGAGCATAGGTTTCGTAAATCGAAGTGTCTAAAATAGCATCCTCTTCTGGCGTTACTTTTTCAACCATGAGGTTAATCAGGCCTTTTAGATCGGTAATCGCAGTTCGAAGTACCACCTCGCCGGTTTCTCCTTCAATGGCCTTTGGAAGATCAAATGGGTTAATTCTTTTTTCGCTATTTAGAGAAAATTCAAGGAAACTTCCGCCGACGGCCTCACAAAGAGGCTGGTATTCATTTTCCGGGTCGATAACAACCACGTCGGTACCCAGCATCAAGCTTCGCAGGGCTTCTAATTTGATAGTGTAAGACTTTCCGGCACCGGATTTGGCGAAGACGACTTCATTTGCGTTTTCAAGCTCAAAACGGTCAAAGAGAATAAGCGAATTATTATGCCGATTTATTCCGTAGAGAATTCCTTTGTTACTGGTGAGTTCTGCCGAGACAAAGGGAAACGTTGTTGAAAGTGAATTAGTATCGAGATTTTTGGTGATTTTCAGATTGTCTTCACCGAGCGGCAGCGTAGTATTGTAACCCTGCTCCATTTGGAAAATTGTTTGCTTGGTATAAACGAGCATCCCACCCAAATTAGAGACCAGCTGTTCGATGGCGCTATTAAGGTCCTCAAGTTTTTTGCCATATATTGTGAAATAAAGGCCGAATTTGAAGATTCTCTGTTGGCCGGTCTGCAAATCTTCGCGCAACTGATCGATATTGGCGATAGCGTTATCAAGCTCGGGGTTTCGGACCAACCCCTTTTCCTGTTCGATCTGCCTTGTGGACTCAAGTCGCCCAGCTTGTTTCTTGAGAGTGGTCATAAAAGTGCCTGAATCCATTGGCTCAAGATGCATTGCCGCATCCATGTCGAGGTCATAATTGATTATCGGCGAGAGCCAGTTGGAATTTAAGAATTTCGGGTATGAATAAACAAAAATTGATTTGATAAAGTTGTTGTTGATTTGGATATAGTTGGGGTTGGCAGTGAAACTAGCCGGCGCAATAAAATCAAGCATTGAGGCAGAATTTTCCTCGATTGTCTTTGTCTGTTTTCGCACCTCTGAGCTTGAAAGTTTTATCTGTGGGGGGGCTTGCTCCTCGCTTGGAGTGGTGACCTGCCCCGTTGAGCGGGGTTGCTGCTGTTGAGGTTGGGATTGAGGCGCCTGCACCTGTTGTGGGACGGCCTGCCCCGCGGAAGGCGGGGGACTTTTGGTTAAATCGATATTTTGTATTTCGGCGACTGGTGTTGGCACCGATTTGGTATTGGGTGTCTGCCCAACTTGTCCCGCCGGAGCATTTGCGGCAGGTGCGTCAGATTGCGCCGACGTCAAATGTTCCGGCACTGGAGTTGCGTTTGGTGTCGGAGTTTGTGTCTGGGGCGGGTTACTTTGCGTTGGAGCTTGTGGTAGTGCCGAAGCAGGAGTTAGCGTAGCAGCTTGGGGTTGACCCGCCTGTGATGTTGCAGCAGCTTTGCTCAGGCTCGCCTGCGACGTTTGAGGTGTAGCATCTGCGTTCAGGCCTACTTGTGTGTCTTGGGGATTATCTTGCTTCGGATCCATCATCGCCTCCTTTCCCGACAGTCTTTTTAACGGATGCTCCGATCGTTTCTCCCTCAGTTGCAATTTTCTCGCCAGTAGATTCGTCCGGATTATAAGTTCGATAAAATAATTCAATAATTTGTTTTGTATTTAATATTTCCGTCGTTAGTCCTGCCGAAGTCAGACCGGACTGGACAGTGTTAACCCTTTTGGTTAAATCTTCTTTTATAGTCAGAAATTTTCTCAGAGGAACTTGAAGGTGAACGTTCTTCATACCGAATAAATCGGCGAAAATACCGCCGGAGGACTGCGCTTCGGTCGGTTTATAGGGGATAACGATAAAAAATTTTTTGTCCATTATGTTGGCAATTGAAATCAGTTTTTTTACGAAGTCTATATATTCTTGAATTTGATACCTGATCAATTCATTCTGTTCCTGGGCGATCCTGCCTTGCAAATCCTTTAAATAGTTTGTCAGATCAAGCTGTTTGGATTGCATGACAATTTCAATTGAAAATGTTAGCGAGTTAAGGAAAGATTGGTATTGATAGATGATTGAGTTTTGTTCATCCTCGCTTTTTAAGCCGAAATTGACTGAATTTACCATTAAGATCATAGAAAACTGGCCGCTTTTAGTTACAATCACATCATTATAGATTGCTGAAAAAGGCAATGATTGCTGTGTCTTATTTTGAGCCTGATTCTTTGCCATTATTTAGCGGTCTCCTCTTTCTTTTTGGGTGTAAGTGATAAATTGGTAATTTTCCTTACCGGTGTATTTTCACCTGTGGTATTATCTGTGGCGACTTTTTGTTTGTCTGCCGTCTGCGTATTTTGTGCCTGCTTACTTTTGACTTCGAGCGATTTTGCAATCTCATCAAGAGATCGCGAATCTTTCTGTTTGTCGGTTTCTTTCTCCTTGACAGTAGGGTCGTCAATAATGACATTCTCAGGAGTATATCCTTCACCCCAGATGCGTTGCTTCGGACTGGTGAGAAATTTTATGATGTTTTTTACAAAGACTTCAAATGGCCGATCGTTTACTTTGACAAAAACGAACGCAAAACAGATTAGGCCAACCGGAATGGCAACGAGCAAAAAGACAGCCGTGAAATTATCATAGTTTTTGGAAAGGAAACTATAGAAGCCGTAAATGATAAAACCGCCGATAAGCAGATACACAAACTGTTTCATCGTAAACGGACCAACAATCTTATCTTCAAGGTCAATATTTTGTGGAACTTTATATTGCATTAGTCAATCCTATCAATATTTTGCTTGCCCCGCTGCTTGCGCTTCTGCCATAACAAGAAGGATTCCGTTTGGCAGAAAGTAAGCTATGGGGCGGGACTTTATATTGCATAATATTAGATTGAAAATCGAATCATATACCAAAAATCTTGGTGTTGCTGCCATAATGATTTTTGTCCAATTGATCGCGCCGCCGCTGTAGCTTTGGATTTGGACTATTAGCACCACCTCCTTTTTTCACAAGTTAATTATACCAGAGTTGGTTTTTTTTAAGAAATCACTAAAAGCTTAAATGTATGTAGTTCAGTTTTTGGCTGAATGACAGATATGGCGCTCGTCCTGTTTCTGATGCCGGATTATAATTAGCGCTATAGACGGTTTTAACCGCATTAATCAAATCTTGCTGGCTCCAATGATTTCCACTTCCTTCGCCTTGATACATTCGGTCGACAAATTGGCTTATGGTATTAGCGTCGTCTTTAGGAGCTAAAACTCTAGGTAGGACAATCTGGTGAGCGGCAAGAGATTTCTCCGGTAATTTAATATCGCCCATTATAGATCCCCATACATTGCTTATTGTTTTAGTATTGCCGCTATTTTGTGCAGCATATAGAATCAACAAATCCTCGATAATCTGATCCAGTGTTCGAACCGATACTGCCTGTTGATAGGTTTGCGAATAATCTTGTTGGGGTACATAGTCAGATGCGGTTGTTTTGACGGCGAGAGCGGCTTGTTTTTGAGTTTGGGATTGCGAAGAAACGGACTTTTGACTCTCGGATAAAGAGGGCGGGGCAGAACTCGATGGGGATACCTGTGATTGCGACTGCGCCGGCGAGATTTGCGCTTGGACTTCGGTCAAGTTGCCATTTGACCCGCTCGATCTTTGTCCGATATTGGGAGTATTTTTTTCAAATGCAATATTTTGGGCCTTGGTTCCGCCTTTAGGTTTGTTGCCACCCAATATCCCGCCGAGCACGCCCGAGACGAAGCCAATTGGATTGATGATAGCGCTAAACGCCATATCTACAGTTGCTTTAACTGAGGCAATAGTAGCCGACGGGTCGATGATAAAAGCGACCGCCATCAGAGCCGGTCCGCCGGCAAGAGTCAATAATTGTTTTTGCGCCATATTCATCAAATATCCCGTGGCCAATCCTCCCGTCGGATCGATTTTGACAAACTCTTTGCCAAGTGTGTTAGTTAAAACCGATGCCCCGATTGTCGAGCTTGCGAGATTGAAATTGTCGGCGGAAATGAAATTTTGATAGCTTTGGGTGATGTTGTTTTTGGCCGCTGCGAAAGTTTGATCGATATTTTTAATTTGATCGAATGAAATTCCCGTTTGATTTGAAATCACATTTTTTCCGACACTCCCAAGATCGGCGAGAGTCAAATTATCAGTTTGGATTTTTTGATATAAATCATTGACTTGGTTTTTGTTGAGAATACCTCCCGAATTGTTGGCGATTGTTTCGGCAATTTTATCCTGCTGGGGAGAATTTTTGCTCTTTAAACTTGAGTCCTCGCCTTCGAGAATCGTGAAAGAACCGTTTTTATCCTTCCCCCAGCTGTCGGTAAATTCTTTCTGCTCGGCGCTGGTTAAGGCACCGGATTTTTCGATGTAATCCGCTATGCCTTTGTCGCCGGCGGATTGAGCGACTTCGTTAAGAGATGTTACATTCTTTGATTTAAAGTAACTAACAATTTTGTCTGAACTGATGGGCAAACCCGTTTTGGCAGCAAGGCCTCGGGCTAATTTGTCGTAAAGCGGATTGGCGTTTGCAAGCGTTTCCAATTGCGGATTTTGGATAATCTCGCGAACCAAGCTGACAGGGATATTATTTTCTTTGGCAAGATCTTGTATTTTTTTATCGGCAACTGATAGTCCCGCTTCTTTTGCCATTTGTTCCCTCTGCGCATCGGTGCCTTCGACCAGCGTCTTCGAGCTGAAATTAAAGAAATAGCCGTCTGTTGCCAACTGCTCATTAACAACTTGGTCGCTCAAGCTATAAAAAGCGTTGTTTCGCGTCTGGCCGTTCACCAGTTGCAAAGCCGTATTAGCGTCAATTCCCGTAGCGCGTGAGAGGGCGCTGGCATAAGCGGAAGTGGAAGAATTGCTAAAATCGCCCTTGGAAATTTGGTTGATCGCCGAGGATGAAAATTTTTTCCCAGAGAGTTCTTTGGCAAAATCCTTTTGCCCGCTTTCGCTCTGCGATGCGTTTGCAAACGAATCTTTGAGTCCTGCGAGTTCCTGTTCGCTTAAATTGCTATTGCCCGAGAGCGTTATCAATTGATCGAACTGCTGATTTAATCCGTTCTCGGAGATTTTATTCGTATCGAGCGTTGCAGCGGCGGAGGCAAGATCGGTGTTCAGGGATTTTTTATTGGCAAAAATATTGGCCAAACTGCTGATGCTTTTTTGGTTGCCGGAGGCAAAGGCTTTGATGATTTCGTCGGCAGGCACGCCGGTTGTTTCGCTGATTTGTTTGGCCGCTACGGCATTGCTGACGTTATTTTGATTTTCCCCTCTTGCCGCTTGCACCAGATCCGCCGGGCTTAGATGAGAAGAAAATTCTTGATTAAATTTATCCACGGCTGATTGGATTTTATCTTTGCTTGCCGTAAATGACGAAGCCAATTCCCATGCTTTTGAATCGGATAAGCCGGAATTTTTTAGCAGGTTTGTGAGTTTTACCGTGCCGATTGCTGTCTGCAACCGCCCGTCTTTGGCCGCCTGCACCATATTTTGTGCGGTTGGCTGAAGAATTTTAAGGTATTCGAGTATGATTTTTTGATTAGCTGGATTTGTCTGATTGAGCGCTTCGAGAATGATCTGACCTTTGATCTGATCAACGCTGCTCACTTGAATCAATTTAGTCGCTGACGATTGGAATTGATTCACAATTTGGATAAATTTTGTTGCATCAGTGCCGGTTGTCGTTGATTTATGTTCCTTAAGCCAAGCAACTAATTTGTCGTATTTGGAGCCTTGCCGGCTTGAAAGTTTGGTGATGATAGAATCTTGGGAGGCGGGATTAGTGAATTGTTTCAGGCTTTCAATCTCATCTTCGCTCAACCCTCCGGTTTTATCGAGTGCTTCGGCCAACTTATAATCGGGAGAATTTTCCATTGATGAAGCAAGATTTTGGATTTGCTGATTGCTGTTTCCCGATAGAAGTTTACCCAACATCGGCTGGGCGGCGGTGATTTTTTTAGTGATTTGATCCTGCAACGAGTTTGGTAATTTACCTGAGGATGTAACTGTCTCAATCTCCCGGGATGTAAGATTGAGATTGAACTTATCGTTGAGTTTGCTTATGCCAAGCATTGGGAGCGCAAGATCTTTTTTCTCGCTCCTCAAGAGATCTTGAACGGTTTGGGGAATGGCGAAGGAAAATGAACCCACTGCATTTATAACTTTGTTTAGGAAATTATTTGATTTATCGTTTGCCGCACTGGCACCGATATTTTCTTCAAGTGAACTTCGTCCGATCTGCTTCAAATCAAAACCGTTTTGCAAGCTATTAGCCGGCATTTCGAACTGCTCGGCCGAGAGCGCATCTAAAACGGGAGTCAAATCGAGGTCGGATGGGCTCTGGGAACTGTTGGCGATTTGGTCCAAACCCATGAGAGAATTTGAAGCCGGCGCAACGCCTTGGAGGGCCAGGACGGGTGCAAAATCCTCTGACAAACTGCTTAGGCCGGCTGAGAAAGCAGTAGGCGAATTGTTCTGAGATTTGATCAGAACTTGTTTGTTGGAATTATCGATCGGGAGCATTGAAACGGCATTTTGCATAGTCACGTCTTGTGTCGGAACGTCAACTGCGCGAGTTAAGGCCATTTGCATCGGATTTGGCGTGATGCCGAGAAGCTTTTCCCGCCCAAATTCATTTTTGGTGATTCTGGTACAGCCGAAGGTCAGAAAATCTATCGCCTGGCCGTATGCGTGCGGAGAAATGTTGCCGCCATTTGAGATGTCATCTTCGGGATCTGCGCTTTGCGGCTTAATCGGTTCTCCCGCGCTATTTGTGTGCAGTGTGCCGTAGCCGTCCCAATGAATAGCAAGCGTCATATAAGGCGCTGAGAAGCCGCCTTCGGTGCAGGTGGCTTTAGCTCCGTTCGGGCTCAAAAAACGCTTTTGCAAAAGATACGCAATATTATAAACGTTTCTCTTGTCCCACAAATCTCGGACAAGCAATTTTACCTCAAAGCCTGGCGAGCCGATTATCTTTATGCCCGTTTCATTGCTTCCCTGGGCGAAATCTTTACCTGGGCAAAATTTTTCCCATTCGATTTTATCAGCAAATTTGGAGAGATTTGCCATTTCCTGCGCATTCTTAGGATAAATCGGCATGGCAGAGGCGTAAGAGTTTGCCTGCTTATTCCAAGCATTTTGGTCACAAACCTGTGAAAAAATCAAATATGCCGTTTTTTGATCGTCAGAGCTTGTGTCGATTTGCGTCTTTTGCGGCAAGCTCGAACCGCCGGCGCCCGCGCCAAAACCGAGTCCGGTGGCGAAAATCGGCGCCGAAACTAAAGAGAGAGCAATATCGGCAACGAGCAAAATTTGTAGTAGTGCGGTCATTGAGTGGTAATTTTAGTTGTGCTAATGCCTCTTTTTATTCCCGCAACGCCGATGAAAAAGCCGGCGACGGAAAGAATCATCACTAATATCAAAACAATCAGCCAAAGAATCTGTTTGCCTTTGCCTTGCATACTTCAATTATAACAGAGCCCATTCCCAAATCATTCCGAAATCAAAAAAACTCTGCCCTAACAGCTCGGACTTATTTTATTGTTTGGGTAATCGAGAACTGTTTTTATCTGTGCCTGCCGCCGCCCCGGCCTCCGCCTCTGCCGCGTGGATAACCAATAGTGGGTTCGGGGTTAGGACGCAAAGCTTGATTGCCGTTTAATATATTGTCTGTGAGTTCAATAACATCGCTCGCTTCATTTACCCTTGCCAGCTCTTGAGATGAACGGCAACCAAAAGCCGTTAGAAAATCTCCCTCGTCCATATCCGGCTCATTGGGATAAACAAAACTGATGAGCGCTCGCAGGGCTTCTGATTCAGTCCCAAATTCGATTTGTCCCCTTTCTCTTTGTCGTCCGTTTTCCCTTGTGCCTTCTTGTCTTTGACGTATAGCTTTGGGCGGTTCCACTTGCTTGCCATAATATATATATCTCTCATTCGGATTGTACTCATATTCTTCAACTTCGAGATTGAGCGGGTAGCGCTTGTCGCGGTACTGGAGATAATTGATCTTATTTCCCTCTGCGTCAGTGCCTATCACAATCTTAGCGCCTTCCATAATGCCGATCATACCGCCCATTTTGTCAATTTGTGCTCGGCTAAAGGTCTCGCCGATTAACCCGACAATGGCGGCATCGATTTCCCAGCTATGTCCGATAGCGCCGATGACAAGCGGACGGTTGGGGAAAAGCCGAGCAAATTCTTCCTGTTTTTGGCGGATGAAGACCTTGAATCCGTCAGCCACTTCATAAGGACGGGCGCCTACTTCGTCTTGCAGATAATAATCTTCCAGCCAATCTCGCAGCATCGCTCCCTCGTCACCTCCATATCGCTCTTTGAGTATTTCTGTATTTTTATCCATATCCCATCGGGCATTGAAGCCCATCACCGGCACGTCTTCTTGGTTGGCGATAACAATTCTTCCACCTTGCTGATTGACGGCCCTTAGAACGTTATCGAGCGTTTTGTATTTGAACATATTAAACAGCTGTGTGCCAGCATAGTCCGGATCATTTCTTGCCTTGTCTTTGATCTCGTTATATATGATATTGTTGGTTTCCTGCGTTCGAAGTTCCTTGGAAGAAATGAGCCAAATTACTGCGTTGTCGGCTGTGGTGAGAAGATCTTTTGAAATTTGCTCGCCTTCCCTTTGGGCTCGCATAATTCCTTCTTCCGGCAGGGCGTATTCGTGCGCGCCATATTTATTTCTAAGGGCCCACCTGTATCCTTCGGGATCGTCGTAAGCATTAAGCGGATCAAGAACCTCTTGCATAAATCCTTTTTTGAGAGTGTGGTGGTGAAGATCCATTTCGAAGATGATCTTTTCCGGTTCGCGCCTGGACTCGATAATTTCATTGTTGGCTTGGTCAATTTGCTGAGTTGCCTGGTTAATCTTAGCAATATCTTGCCCTTGCCTTTTTCTAAGAGCATCTAATAATATCCATCTTTCCCAAAGTTGAGTCGCCATATCTTGAGCCCATTTTTCCTGCTCTTCCGGAGCCATATTGTCATACGCGTCATCATGAAATTCTGCTTGCGATCTTCTGTTTCTTAATTCTCCAGCAAGCTGATCGAATTTAGCCTGTTTATCTGCCAGTGAAATTGTCCCCCGATCAATTCCGTTGAAAACGCTGAGAAGTCCCATTAAATCGTCTCGGTCTTTGATCAGGCCGGTTATGATGGCCGCATTAGCTTCTTCGTCGATTTCGTTTTGAATACTATCCCGATCATTTTCGAGAGAATCAAGACGTTCCATCATCGGTTCCGGGCCAAGAGTTCGCCGGCCGCGCCTGGCATCCCATTCCCGTCTTTGCGCTTCGGCCATATACGGCCTTTTCGGACGCGGTTCTTTCGGCTTTTTCTCTTTCGGCTCTTCCGGCAAAAGCGGATAGCTGGTCGTCTCGGCGTAAGGTCCGATTCCGCCTGCTCTATGTTTGCCAAGCTCTATACGTCTGGCGGTTGAACCAAGTTCCAGTCCTCGCCTTACCCTGTCAATATATTTGTTGCCAAGCACCGCGCCTCCCGTGCCAAGCACGCCCATCATCATCCAGCCGCCAGGCGAGCCGCCAAGCCCGGCCGGTCCAAGCAGAGCTCCGGCTGTTCCGCCGATGGCACCCGGCGCCAGGCCGATAAAGAATCCGGCCGAGGTTGCTCCGATAACCAAATTTCTTCTATCGCGTCTTCTCTTGGTGAGTAATCCGATATAATTTGCTTCGAGTTGCTGGCGCTTTTCGATATCAATTTGAGATCTCGGCGCCGGTGCGTTGGGGCCGACTGCAATTATCCCGACTTCCTGTGCGAGGGCTTGCAAGAAATGATTGCGGCGCGGACCTCTCAAGAAAATATCCTCGCCTTCGGCTATCTGGCGGCAGAAAATTGCGTATCTCTCGGCAATGTGTTTTTTCTTCTCGGTTTCGGTGTATTCGATTCGTTCTTCGGCCTCTTCGCGGAGTCTTCTGACATCCTCCTCTATATCCCTCGACATTCGAATTAGCGCCAGACGCCTAATCCCCTCTTGGTATCTGACTAAAAGCTGTGCCGCTTCTGACCTTGTCCGGTTGTTGAAAAATTCCCTCTGGAGCGCCGGATTGTTCATCAATTGTTCAACCTTATGGCAAGCCATTTCAATTTGGGCCTCTATGCCTGATTCGAGTCCGCTATTGACTTCGTTGAGCCAGCGCTCGCCGCTGGAATAGCTTTCCTCGGCTTCGCGGCGTCCGCGCAGGTGTCCGAATATTCCGCCGGCTACGCCGCCGCCCAAGACGCCTCCGATAAATGAGCCGAGACCGAGCGAAGCGAGGCCGCCGATCGCCATCGTGGCAGCGATAGTGCCTCCCGATGGATTGGCGCGCTGGAATAATCTTTCCCAGCCATGCTGGTTTGTTTGCCTGACTAATTCGCCCTGATCATTGACTCTAAAACCAAAATTCTCCATTAATCTGAAAACTTCATTGCTGGTCGCGTTTACTGCCTGTCCGGTTACTAACTGCACGGCATAGTTTTCCACCAGCGTTCTTATTTCGGGAGTAACGCGGTGTTTATTTTCATATTCCACTTTTTCCCGAGTTTTGTTCGGCAGCCACCAGGAGCGGAAAAATCCCTGCTTGTCCATTTCTCTGGCAATGAGCCGTTCAAGTTCTTCGCGCTCCATAGCGTCTATAATTGTATTGGCCAGCTTTTCCGCTCTGCTTTCTATACTTGTGCCCGATAAATTTTTCAGCGGATTAGCCGGAGGAGTTTCGGTTTCGGTGGTCGGGACTTGATTGGTCGGCGTAGGAGCATTTGCCGGAGATTGGGGTCCCTGAGCTGGTGCTTTTTGAATGGTATAGCTATTTCCATCCGTAGTTAAAATATTATAAGTGCCGTTTGGCAAAGCGGTGATCTTATCAACCATTGCTACCTCGCGTATGCCAACTTTAAAAGATTCTCCTGTTCCAATAGGACCGTCGCTTAGTGCTCCGATAATTGGCCCCAAAGCCGCATCTGAACCTTCGGCCATAAGTTTAACAATGTCCCCATCTGCAATTCCGGGGATTTGGTCTATCTCCATGCCGCGAATATTCCCCGGCTCTCGCTCTATAGTTGATCGAAATTGCTGAGGATTTCTCCCGCCGATGCCTTCTCCCGCCATCCTCTCCTTAATATTATTTTTTGGATATAACTATGTTAATTATATCAAAAAAATAAAGAGCAAAAAAATTGCTCTTTATTTTCCAAATTGCGATGAGGCAATTATTGATTCGGTGTTTGGGCCTGTACCTGCCCCGCGTCGTCTTTTCCTTCTTCGACATCAGCGACCGCTTTTGCCCCGGCGGCTTTCCAGATCAAATCGGTTTCCTCTTTCATCTCCATATAAAGATCGTCGAGCGCGGAGAGAATAGCAGCTGAGGCATTCGGCGCTTTCTCGGTTAAGAGTTTGACGATTGCGTCTTCGCTTAATCCTTTTTCTTCGATTTCTTTGTTGATCTCATCAGATTGTTCCTTGGTCAAGCTGGTCATAAGTGTTCGCAGGACTCTCGCTTCAACTCTCTGCTTGATGGCATCGATCAGTTTGCTCTTTTGCGGCTCATCGACTTTGTCAAAACCGAGATCTTTAATCAATGCCTCGACAAAGACATTATATGCTTCTTGGGGATTATCTGCCGCTTTGGCGGCTTCCGGCGGTGTCATATTGGTGTCCGCAGCATTGGAATTATCATCGGTTGTTGTGCCCCGATCGGCCGGTTTATCGGTTGGCATATCTGTTGTCGGCATATCTGTCGTGTCGGCTATCGGTTCATTTTTTTTGGTGTCAGCGGCGGTCTTGTCATCAGTAGTTTTATCATTGGTCGGTGGGGCGCTTCCCGTCGGATTTTGCCAATCATTAGCGTCGTTTGCTCCGCCTGTGTCAGCTGGACCGGAAGCGCTGGGGGCAACCCCGCCTGCATTTGGCGCTGCGTTTGGTGCGTTTGAATCAGTTTGTTGATCATCTTGTTGATCACCAGATGTCGATCCTCCCGCTGGTTGATAATAATCGTCGTTAGCCATTTGTCCCTCCTAATTGTTCTTAAGTATTAATTTTTTCAAAATGATCGATGTTTTTAAAGTCTTTCCCTATCCAGATCCCGGCTTCCCGGGTTCCGCCATTTGCCGAGGGGACTGTGAGTAAGATTCGCGCCTCTTGTGGGATTATCTCTTTTACTTCTGCCTCGGAGATTCCCCGTGCAGATTGTTGGCTAAGGTCTATGTTTCTCCCGCTGGTATCTTTCTTGGCGATCACTTTCCATCTCCCACCTTCCCGCTCGATTTGATCTTTTAATCTTTGTAGCGCATCTTTTATCGCCTCGGCGTTATTTGTATCAATTTCCTGCCAACCGATCCGACCAGTCTGCTCCCGCTCTTGAGTATTCTGTTCGGTGTTAGGTGTTTGGTTTGGATTTTCAGTCCGTCCATCATCTCCGTTTGCACCAAACGGACCTTGGTCATCAGGTGTTCTGCCCCTTTGATAATTTAATTCATCCTCGATATTCTTTCCTGCCCTGACTCGTCGCGCCTCATCAGTTCCGTAACTGCCAATTACACCGGCTCCGCCGGCGATTAATAACCAACCCGGCCATAAGCCCTTTGAACCCTCGGCTGCTCCTTCGGCTACGGCATTCCTAGTTGCTTCCATACCTGTCCCAGCGAGAATTGCGTTAGCGTCAAGTACTCCAGCATCTCCTTTTTCGGCCACATTATTGACAACTGCTTGAATTTGCTCGGCTGAGAGATGATATCCGGCGCCAGTATCTACCGAAACAGCCGCGTCGTGAGAACCGGCAAAATTCATAAGATTGATAATGTGCGTGTGGTCAATTCCCTTTGCGTCAACTTGGCTCCAGTCAATCACTCCTCTTGTATCAAAGGTTCTGACTGCTTCGCGTATAGCTGCACCCTGATCTGTTCCAGCGTACAAGACACCGTCAATATGTGTGGTCGGCATATTCGGGTTTTGCAACAATTCGTCAAATCCGCGAGACTGGGCGTAAGCCAGCGTGTTGCCTTGCTCAGGCATAGTGTTTTCATTGGTGAAATATCCCCAATGTTGTCCGCCGGATTCATGTAACGGAGGACCAATAACTTCCGGTTTGTTTACTTCACCAACTGCTGCTCCGCCATGTCCGCCTCCTCCCGAAAGCAAATCGCCGATTAGCCAGCCGACCCCGCCGGCGACCCCGCCGATTAAAACGCCTTTTAGGATAGCATTGTTAACTATCCTTCTGCGTTCCTTGCGTTTCTCTTCTGCCTCTTGATTAAATTGTTGTTCGATTGCTTTTCTTGCTCCCGCTTCTTGAGTGCCGGCTCTGCTTCCGACGGCAACAATACCCACTTCGCGGCCGAGCGCGCCGGAGTATGCCTGTTGGTAATCACCCATAAATCTTTCTTCACCTTGTGTTGTGAACTCTTTGTTAAATGCGGTATATTTTTCAGCGATAAAGTTGTTATAATCCGTCATCGATCCTTCAAAATTCTCTCTCGAAGCGACATCTTCGGCCATTCTCTTGAGCGCCAATCTTCTGATTCCTTCGCGGTATTTGTTAAGGAGCATTGTTGCTTCAAGGCGAGTTCGATTTGAAAAAAATTCATTTTTGGTCTTTTCGTCGGTGAGTAATCTTTCTACCTTATGGCAGGCGAGTTCGATCTGTGATTCGTTGCCGGAATTTAGCGCTCGATCAATGTCGGCCTCCCACGCATCGCCGGAAAATAAGCTCTCTCGCGCTTCTCTTCGCCCGCGCAGCCACCCGCTTATTCCGCCGATAAATGCGCCTCCGCCAATTGCCCCGCCCAATCCGCCGATGAGCGGCACAAGGGCAGCTCTCGTCAACTTACCGAGAACCATACCGCCGACAAATGTGGTTGCGGTCGGGCTGATAGCGCGTGAGAGAAATTTGGACAACCCGCTTTGTTTTTGGTCGTGCGGCGGGACGAATCTGCCCTTGTCGTCAAGGTCAAATTTGTATTCCTGCATTAGCCGGAAAATCTCTTTACTTGAGGCGTTTGCGGCTTGTCCTGTTACTTTCTGCAGGGCATATTCTTCAACGGCTTGGCGTATTTCAGTAGTAATTCTTGATTCTGCCTGGGTTTCTGCTTCACGTCTTAGGGCTCGACCGCCAAATATTACTTTGAAAATACTTGCCCGTTCAAATGCGTTGCGAACTATGCGATCTTTTTCTTCTTGGCGCATTGCTCTAATAATTGCTTCGGATAGTTTGCCTGCCTCGCGCCTTTGCTCGACGGTGATTCTCTCCGGCGGGGGAGTTTGCAGGGTGGGTTCAGTAGGCGGAGTAGGGAGTGTAGGCTCT